>AUXO015858304.1_pt1 | contig 23241 bp, 26 predicted proteins | sample 768731 | NCBI WGS metagenome assembly AUXO01 (sample SAMN02715735, study PRJNA202380) | gut metagenome | biome: sheep rumen | host: Ovis aries | place: New Zealand: Palmerston North | reverse complement strand
AATACGCTGATAAATCAGCTTTTACAACCCTACTCAACCTTGCGGGGGTGAGACGATGAAATCAAGTTTCTGCGAAACTACCGATTTCTGTCTCACTCCCTTTTTTGCTGTAAGCAGGGTAGGGATACATTTGATATCAAATATGGTATAATCGATTTATGTTGGCAATTGATGAACAATTATTTGAAATTGATGAAGCAATCGATGAGGTTGCTCAAGCTTTTTTAGAATTAGATTCAGTGAAATCTTATTTAGCAATTCAAAAAGCATTCTTAGCTGATACAGCTTTACAAGCGAGAATTTCTCATTTTCAGGCTTTAAAGCAATCTTACGAAGAAGTCAAAGATTATGCTGCTTTTCGTCCTGAGGTAAAAGACCTTCGTCGTCAGTTACTAGAGGAAAAAAGAGCGCTTGATTTGGATCAAACAGTTAGCTTATTAAGACAAAATGAAGTGGCTGTCCAAAAGATTCTAGCAGAGTTAACAAAAGAAATTTCATTAGTCATTTCACCAACGATTTTTGTAGATACTGGTTTGCCTTTGGCACCACATAAATCACACCATCAACATTGTAGTAAAGGGGGGAAGAGAGATGTTTGAAAAACAAGAACGTCAGGGAATTATTGTTTATTTATATTATAATCGTGATGCGAGAAAATTGAACAAGTATGGCGATGTTCTTTATCATTCTCGAAAAATGCATTATCAGCTGCTATACGTTAATAAGGAAGAAGCAGCAGATATTGTTGAGGAAATTTCAGCTTTAAAATTTGTGAAAGCAGTTTCTTTATCAGAACTTGATAATATTGATCAAGATTTTGTGGGCAATTTGTCACATTTTTGATATAATACACATTTGGGTACGAAAGAAGTGGGCGAAGAATAGTGTAAATTTTCAGATAATTCAGTATTCTTTGACTTAACTTTTTTATTAGAAAATTAAGGAGAGAATGTCTTATGCATAAAAAGATTGTGCTAACAGCGTTAACTTTTTTAACCTCAATCGCTCTAGGGGCTTGTAGTAAATCTCCAGATGTTACTGCAAATGCTACTGGTACAACAATCGGCGATACGATTAAAGTCGGTGTTAACCTTGAGTTGACTGGTACAGTTGCTGCTTATGGTAATGCAGAAAACAACGGGATTAAACTTGCTGTTCAAGAGATTAATAAAGCTGGCGGCGTTGATGGGAAAAAAATCGAACTTGTGACAAAAGATAACAAGTCAGAAAATGCGGAAGCTTCAACAGCTGCAACAAACTTGGCTATTCAAAGTCAAGTTAATGCCATGATTGGTCCTGCGACATCAGGTGCTGTTGCTGCAGCAAGTTTGAACGCACAAAAAACTGGTGTTCCTTTGTTGACACCAAGCGGAACTCAAGATGATTTAACACTTGATACTGTTGATGGTGTTAAAAAATATGTTTTCCGTACGACTTTCCAAGATAGCTTCCAAGGTCAGGTTTTAGCTCAATATGCTTACAGTAATTTGAATGCTAAAAAGGTCGTTCTTTATTACGACAATTCAAGTGACTATGCTAAAGGAATTGCTGAGGAGTTCAAGAAAAAATATCAAGGCGACATTGTTACAACAGCTACCTTTGCTTCAGGGGATAAGGATTTCCAATCAGCTTTGACGAAATTTAAAAACTTGGATTATGATGCTATTGTTATGCCTGGTTATTATACAGAAACTGGTATTATCACAAAACAAGCGCGTGATATGGGAATCAGTGTTCCAATTCTTGGACCTGATGGTTTCAATGATGATAGCTTTGCTGATTTGGCTGGTAAAGCTAATGCTAATAGTGTTTACTACGTATCTGGTTATTCAACAAAAACAGCCCTTTCAGGTAAAGCAAATGATTTTATTAAAGCTTATAAAGCAAAATACGGTTCAGAACCAAATATGTTTGCCGCACTTTCTTATGATTCAGTTTATATGATTGCAAAAGCAGCAGAAGGTGCGAAAACTTCAATTGATATTGCTAATAACCTTGCTGAATTAAAAGATTTTGATGGTGTGACTGGTAATATGACTATCGACAAGAAACACAATCCAATCAAAACAGCTTTGATGGTTATTATGAAAGATGGTGCTGAAGTTTCAGCAGATGCTGTTGAAATTAAGAAAAACTAAGCTCTTTTGTCGTTAGTTTTTTGATCATTTGACTAGAAAGTTTGGTAATTTTATGTTTTTAGAACAACTTCCCCAACAACTGGTTAATGGTATTATTCTAGGTAGTATTTATGCTCTACTTGCTTTAGGTTATACCATGGTTTATGGGATTATTAAATTAATTAACTTTGCGCATGGTGATATTTATATGTTAGGTGCTTTTATCGGATATTATGCTATTAGTACACTTCATATGAATTTCTGGCTTGCGCTTATCGTGACAATGGTTGTAATAGCCTTCATCGGAATGGTAATTGAATTCTTAGCTTATCGTCCGTTGCGTCACTCAACTCGTATTGCTGCCTTGATTACAGCTATCGGTGTGTCATTCTTCCTTGAATACGGTATGGTTTTCTTGGTCGGTGCCAATACACGTTCATTCCCGCAAGCAATTGATATTGTTAGCTACAAGCTTGGTCCTGTTACGGTAACAAATATTCAATTGTTGATTTTGGTTGTTTCTCTTGTCTTGATGGTTGCTTTGCAGTTAATTGTTAAAAAGACAAAAATGGGTAAAGCTATGCGTGCTGTTTCTGTTGATAGTGATGCAGCTGAATTGATGGGGATTAATGTTAATTCAACAATCAGTTTCACTTTCGCACTTGGTTCAGCGCTAGCTGGTGCCGCTGGTGTTTTGATTGGACTTTACTACAATTCAATCGAGCCACTTATGGGGATGACTCCTGGTATCAAAGCTTTCGTTGCTGCTGTTCTTGGTGGTATTGGTATTATTCCAGGTGCTGCGCTTGGTGGATTTGTTATTGGTATTTTAGAGACATTATCAATTTCAGTTAACCTCTCAAGCTACCGCGATGCTATTGTTTATGCTGTCTTAATCATTATTCTTTTGGTAAGACCAGCTGGTATTCTCGGTAAAAATGTGAAAGAGAAGGTGTAGAAAATGAAAAAGAATCTAAAACTTAACCTTTCTTGGCTTGCACTTATTGTAGTTCTTTTTGGAATTATAGAAGTATTAACAAAAACAAATATTTTAAACCTTTACTATATCCAAATTTTAATGGGGATTGGTATTAGTATTTTGATGGGACTTGGTACAAACTTGGTACTTGGTTTCTCAGGTCAGTTTACGCTAGGACAAGCTGGTTTCATGGCGATTGGTGCTTATGCGACAGCTATTATTACGCAACAAAATCCAACATATGGTGGCTTCTACTTCTCGATGCTAGTTGGTGTTGTGATTGCCGTTCTTGTAGCCCTTGTTTTTGGTGTACCGACTCTTCGTTTGAAAGGTGATTACCTTGCAATTGCAACACTTGGTATGGCTGAAATTATTCGTATCTTTATTGTCAATGGTGGTGAAGTGACAAACGGTGCCGCTGGTTTGACAGGGATTTTGCCATATACATCTTGGCCTGTTATCTTCATTTTTGTGGCTGGTATCACAGTTTTGATTTTGAACTTTTTGCGTTCATCAACTGGTCGTCAGGTAATTGCTGTGCGTGAAGATGAAATTGCTGCAGAAGCTATGGGAGTTAACGTAACGAAAATGAAAGTTATGATTTTCGTTATGGGGGCAATTATTTCTGCGATTGCTGGTTCACTTTACGTTGGTTACATTGGAACAGTTGTACCAAAAGATTTCACAATTATGAAATCAATTGATTATTTGATTATTGCTGTTCTTGGTGGCCTTGGATCAATTACAGGTACCATCCTTGCGGCTATTGTTTTGGGTATTTTGAATATGTTCTTACAAAATGTGTCAAACCTACGTATGATCATCTACTCACTTGCTTTGATTTTAGTCATGATTTTCCGTCCAGGTGGACTATTGGGGACAAAAGAATTTACCTTGTCACGATTCTTTAATAAAGGCAAAGGAGGTAATCACTAATGGCATTGCTTGATGTTAAAAATCTAACTAAAAACTTTGGTGGTTTGACAGCTGTTGGTGATGTTACCATGCATCTTGATGAAGGAGAGCTAGTTGGACTAATCGGGCCAAATGGTGCCGGTAAAACAACACTTTTCAACCTTTTAACAGGTGTTTATGAACCAAGCGAAGGTTCAGTTTCTTTAGATGGTACATTATTAAATGGTAAGAAGCCATACAAAATCGCATCACTTGGTTTATCACGTACTTTTCAAAATATTCGTCTCTTTAAGGATATGACAGTTTTGGAAAATGTACTTGTTGGTATGGCTAATCAAAATAATCCACATCTTTTGGCAAGTTTCCTTCGTTTACCGAAATTCTACAGTAGTGAAGAAAAATTGCGTCAAAAAGCAATGGATCTACTTGCAATTTTTGATCTTGATGGTGATGCGGATACTTTGGCTAAGAATCTTCCATACGGTCAACAGCGTCGTTTGGAAATTGTCCGTGCCCTTGCTACTGAACCTAAAATTCTTTTCTTAGATGAGCCAGCTGCTGGTATGAACCCACAAGAAACAGCAGAATTAACACAACTCATCCGTAAAATCAAAGAAGAATTTAATATCACTATCATGCTGATTGAACATGATATGAGTCTAGTTATGGAAGTTACTGAGCGTATTTATGTTCTTGAATATGGACGCTTAATCGCTCACGGCACTCCTGATGAAATTAAAAATAATCAACGCGTAATTGAAGCTTATCTTGGAGGTGAAGGATAATGGCAATGTTAAAAGTTGATAATTTATCAGTGCACTACGGCGTTATCCAAGCTGTAAAAGATGTTTCTTTTGAAGTTAATGAAGGTGAAGTTGTGACTCTTATTGGTGCCAATGGTGCCGGTAAAACTTCAATTCTTCGTACAATCTCAGGTTTGGTTCGACCAAGTGCTGGTAAAATTGAATTTCTTGGTCAAGAGATTCAAAAAGAACCTGCCCGTCGAATTGTTGCTAATGGTTTGTCACAAGTTCCTGAAGGACGTCACGTCTTTCCTGGCTTGACTGTCCTTGAAAACCTTGAATTGGGAGCTTTCTTGCGCAATGATCGTGAAGAAAATCAAAAGAACTTGAAGAAAGTCTTTGATCGCTTCCCACGTCTTGAAGAACGTAAAATGCAAGATGCTGCCACACTTTCAGGTGGTGAACAACAAATGCTTGCAATGGGACGTGCTTTGATGAGTCAACCTAAATTGCTCTTGCTCGATGAACCATCAATGGGTCTTGCTCCAATCTTTATCCAAGAAATTTTTGATATTATTCAAGATATTCAAAAACAAGGAACAACAGTCTTGCTAATTGAACAAAATGCTAACAAAGCGTTGGCGATTGCTGATCGTGGTTACGTTTTAGAAACAGGTAAAGTTGTTCTTTCTGGAACAGGTAAAGAATTATTAGAATCTGAAGAAGTTCGTAAAGCTTATCTTGGTGGATAAGAAAGATCTTTTATCAGTTTTTTGAGGAAGGGTAGGCAAATATGTCTACTCTTCTTTCATGACTGTTTAGTTTTTTAGGAATCGCTTGCAGTTTGTGATATAATAAATGTAAGAAAAATAAGCGGAGATTAATTATGGCAGTTAAAGATTTTATGACAAGAAAAGTTGTTTATGTATCACCCAATACAACAGTTGCTCATGCAGCTGATATGATGAGAGAACAAGGATTACGCCGCTTACCAGTTATTGAAAATGATCGATTAGTCGGCATTGTTACTGAAAGAACAATGGCAGAAGCTAGTCCATCAAAAGCGACTTCTTTGTCAATTTATGAAATGAATTATTTGTTAAATAAAACAAAAATTCGTGACATTATGATTCGTGATGTTGTCACAGTTTCACCTTATGCTAGTCTTGAGGATGCTGTCTATGCAATGATGAAAAATCATGTTGGAATTTTGCCAGTTGTTGAATCTGGACAGGTGTATGGCGTGATTACTGAAAAAGATGTTTTTAAAGCATTCTTGGAAGTATCAGGATATGGTGAAGAAGGAGTTCGTGTTATTATTACTGCTGAAGATACAGTCGGAACTTTGGCAAAAATCGTCGACACTATTTCAGCAGATAATCTTAATATCAAACGTACAGTAGTTGCAACACGTAGATCAGGTAAAGTAGTTATTGAAATTCAAATTGATGGCAAAGCAGATGTTACCGATTTGCGTGAAAAATTAATCAATCAAGGTATTCTAGTTGATGCAATTGAGTTAACCTCAGCTAAAGTCATTGATTAAAGGAATTATGGAAGCATTGCTAAGATTAGCAGTGCTTTTTTGTACGATTTTTGATAGAATAGAAGTATAAAAAATTTTAAGGAATTTTCATGAAAAACGGTATAATCATTACATTTGAAGGTCCAGATGGCGCTGGAAAAACTACAGTTTTAGAAAAAGTTCTTCCAGTTTTGCAAGAAAAGGGCTACGATATTGTGACCACACGTGAACCAGGTGGTGTTGAAATTGCAGAACGCATTCGTGATGTTATTTTGGATGTTAAGCACGTTGCGATGGACAGTAAGACAGAGTTGTTACTTTATATGGCAGCAAGACGTCAACACTATGTAGAAAAAGTGTTGCCAGCTTTAGAGGCTGGTAAGGTGGTCTTGATTGATCGTTTTATTGATAGTTCAGTAGCTTATCAAGGCGCAGGACGTGGTCTTGATAAAGAAATTATTGCTAAGTTAAATGACTTCTCAACAGATGGTAGAAAGCCTGATTTGACGCTTTATTTTGATGTTAAATCAGAAATTGGCTTAGCCCGAATTGCTAAAAATGCTGACCGAGAAGTGAATCGTCTTGATTTGGAAAAAATAGACATGCACAAGCGTGTTAGACAAGGATATTTAGACTTAGCTCAGACAGAAGAACGTATTGTGACGATTGATGCCTCACGTGAATTGGAACAAGTTGTTGCAGAAGCGACACAAGTAATTCTTGAGAAACTAAGCTAAATAAGAGTAAAGGAATTAAAATGGATTTAGAGTGCTTGCAACCCCAACTTTTTAAAGACTTTAATCAGATTTTAAAATCAGATAGGATGAACCACGCCTATCTTTTTTCAGGGGATTTTGCCAGTTTTGATTTTGCGCTCTATCTTGCTAAAAGTCGTTTTTGTGAGAACTTGCAAGAAGGAAGACCTTGTGGCAAATGTCGTGAATGTCAATTGATTGAGGATAATGATTTTTCAGATGTAAAAATCGTCAAGCCAACAGGACAAATCATCAAAACGGATACTATCCGTGAAATGATGCGTGATTTTTCACGTTCAGGATTTGAAGGAAAATCACAGGTTTTCATCATTCAAGATTGTGAAAAGATGCATGTAAATGCTGCTAACAGTTTGTTGAAATTCATCGAAGAACCACAAAGTTCTTCTTACATGATTTTGCTTACTAGTGACGAAAGTAAAGTTCTTCCAACTATCAAGAGTCGAACACAAGTCTTTCGTTTTCCTAAAAACAAGAAACTCTTAGTAGAACAAGCTGAAAAAGCTGGCATTCTAAAAACTCAGGCTGATATCTTAGCAGAATTAGCCAAAACACTAGCTCACTTAGATGAGTTGATAGCTGATAAGAAGATTTTAGAACTACTTCAGACCAGCGAGCGTTTTATCTCGATACTATTTAAAGATAAGGCGACAGCTTATTTGGAAACGGGACATTTAGTTCAGGCTGCTCTTGAGAAGTCAGAACAGGAATTGGTTTTCCAACTCTTGCCTTTGTTTTTAGCAAAGCAATTCAATCAAAAAGAAAGTTTAGATTATTTAGAGAAAAGTTATAAGGCACAGCAGATGTGGAAGAGTAATGTGAGCTTCCAAAATGTGCTAGAATATATGGTGATTTCATGACAGAAGTATTGAGTGTAAAGTACGAAGAAACAGGCAACGTTGTCTATGTTTTGCCAAATCAAAATTATCAAGTTGGTGACTATCTCGTTATCAAAAATAAAAAAGGGTGTCGATTAGCTCAGGCAGTGACAGCTAATGAAGAAATGGATGAAGTAAAATTGCCTGCTGAGATGGACAAAGTACTTCGTAAGGCTAACGAAAAAGATTTTCAAGCTTATCAAGAAAACCTAGACTTAGCCATGAATTCTTTTGATAAGGTTAATGAGTTGATTGAAGCCAATCAGCTTAAAATGAAAGTGATTGATATTGTCTTTCCTTTAGAAAGAAGTTATGTCTTAATTACATTTTGTGCAGAAGATCGTGTGGATTTTCGTCAGCTTTTACGTGATTTGGCTGCTCACTTTAAAACACGTATTGAACTTCGTCAGATTAATAGTCGTGAAGAAGCTAAGGTGTACGGCGGTGTGGGACCTTGTGGTCGTGCGCTTTGTTGTGCCAGCTTTTTGGGTGAATTTCCACCAGTATCAATCAAAATGGTCAAAAATCAAGGCATGTCACTTAGCACGGGTAAAACAGCAGGTATCTGTGGTCGTTTAATGTGCTGTTTGAGTTTTGAAGATGAGTTCTATAAAACCTCTAAGGAGAAATTCCCTGATTTGGGAGCAGAAATTGAAACGGTTGATGGATTAGGAGTAGTTGCAGGAATTGATGTCTTTTCTGATACTGTTAAGGTGAGATTACCTGAACGACATACTCTTTTAACTTATGCTTTAGAGGAGGTCAAAGTACGTGGATAAAAAAGAATTATTTGATGCCTTTGATGGTTTTTCACAAAATTTAATGATTACCTTGGCTGAAATTGAAGCCATGAAAAAACAAGTACAATCTTTGCTAGAAGAAAATACAGCTCTTCGACTTGAGAATGATAAATTACGCACACGTCTTTCTCAACTTGAACAAGAAACTCCTGTTAAATCTTCTAAACAAGGTAAAAGATATATTGAAAGTATTTATCACGATGGTTTCCACATTTGTAATGACTATTATGGGCAACGTCGTGAAAATGACGAAGAATGTATGTTCTGTATGGAAGTCTTAGATAGGGAGTAGTTGTCTGTTATGAAAGTACAAAAAAGTTTCAAGGGGCAGACTGACTATGGAACCTTGTATCTTGTGCCAACACCGATTGGTAATCTGCAAGATATGACGTTTCGTGCAGTAGAAACGTTGAAAGCAGCAGATTTTGTCTGTGCTGAAGATACTCGAAATACAGGTCTTTTATTGAAGCATTTTGATATTACTGTTAAGCAAATTAGCTTTCATGAGCATAATGCTTATGAAAAAATTCCAGAGTTGCTAGAACTTTTGAAGTCTGGAAAAAATTTGGCTCAGGTATCAGATGCTGGAATGCCATCAATTTCAGATCCAGGACATGATTTGGTAAAAGCAGCCATTGCTGAAGATATTACTGTTGTGGCTCTTCCTGGGGCTTCAGCAGGGATTACGGCATTAATTGCTAGTGGACTTGCACCACAGCCACATATCTTTTATGGGTTCTTACCACGAAAATCAGGACAACAAAAAGACTTTTTTGAGAGTAAAAAAGCCTATCCTGAAACACAAATCTTTTATGAATCACCTTATCGCGTGTCAGATACCTTAGAGAACATGTTAGCTGTCTATGGTGACAGACAAGTTGTTTTGGTTCGTGAATTGACAAAACTTTACGAAGAATATCAACGTGGTTCTATTTCAGAACTCTTGGAGTATATTGCTGAGAATCCCTTAAAAGGTGAGTGTTTGTTAATTGTTTCTGGTCAGGATCAAGCTGTTTTAACTGAAGCTGCTGCAGAAGACTTAAATCCAGCAGAGCTTGTGTCTAGCCTAGTTGAGGCTGGTGAAAAACCAAATCAAGCCATTAAGAAGGTTGCCAAAACGTATGGCTTAAATCGTCAAGAAGTTTATAATGCTTATCATGGTATTTGATATGATTCATTGAAAAAATCAGGCTTTTTGTCTGATTTTTTAGTTTGTTTACAAGTAAATGTTAGAAAATATAACATTGATGGTTATAATAAAAAATGAGCGAAAGCTAACATCGTATGTTTTCTGTAAATGTTACTAAAAGCTTTTAAAATAAGGTTTTTGCGCGATTTAGACTAGCATATTTCTCTGACATCACTTGTTATAAAATTAAAAAATTCAGAAAATTTACCCAAAAACTCTTTACTTGTCCAAAAAATAGTGTTATATTATCTAACATAAAAATCTAACGCGATGTTAGAGATTTTGAGTTTGGTTTTAAAAATTAAAACCTTAGAAAATAAAAGGAGTTTTTGATATGGATGCAGGAAGTATTGCTTTTATGATTATCTGTGCTGGCCTAGTCTTCTTAATGACACCTGGCTTAGCCTTCTTCTACGGTGGTTTAGGAAGACGTAAGAATGTCATCAACACCATGATGATGTGTGCGATTCCTATTGCGGTTGGTTCTGTGATGTGGATGATTTGTGGTTACTCCCTTTCATTTGGTGGAAGCGGAAGTCTTATTGGTAACTTCTCTCACCTATTTTTCAATGGTGTTAGTGATTCAGCTAGTACACGAGGTCTAGCAATTCCGGATGCTTTGTTTGCTGCTTTCCAAATGATGTTCCCAATCATCACAGTTGCCATTTTAACAGGGGCAGCAGCAGGACGTATGAGATTTACACCACTAGTTATTTTCGTTGTTCTATGGCTTTTGGTAGTCTACTTCCCATTTGCTCATATGGTTTGGGACGAAGGACTTTTGGCTCAATGGGGTACAATCGACTTTGCTGGTGGTGACGTTGTCCACATCACTTCAGGGGTATCTGGTTTAGTTCTAGCTATTCTTCTTGGAAAACGTCGTGATTATGATCGTTTAGAATACCGTCCTCACAATGTTCCATTTGTTTTCTTAGGTGCTGGTCTACTATGGTTCGGTTGGTTTGGATTTAACGCAGGTTCAGCTTTAGCAGCTGATGGACTTGCTGTTCATGCCTTTGTAACAACTCATATTTCAGCAGCGGCAGCAATGCTTTCTTGGTTGCTTATTGAAAAAACATTGACTGGTAAATTCTCACTTGTAGGTGCTTCAACTGGTTTGGTTGCAGGACTTGTCGCTATCACACCTGGTGCAGGTTTTGTTTCAACTTGGAGTTCACTTCTAATTGGTCTTTTTGTAAGTCCAATTTGTTATTTCGCTATTTCAGTTCTTAAAAGTAAATTTGGTTATGATGATGCTCTTGATGCCTTTGGTTGTCACGGTGTCGGTGGTATCTTTGGTGGATTGGTAACAGGACTCTTCACTACTCCAGAGCTTGCTCTTGATAAACATAACTTTGGTTTAATTTATGGAAATGGCCACCTTTTCTTAGTAACAATTGCAGCTATCATCTTCACAATTGTTTGGTCAGCAGTTGCAACCTTTGTCATTGTTAAGGTTATTTCAATCTTTACAAGTATTCGTGTTGAAGATCGTGCAGAAGCTATTGGTCTTGATGATAGTGAACATGAAGAAACAGCCTACCCAACATTCATGGGCTTGGATTCATAAGCAATAGTGTTTGGCTTGTTGAAAATAAAAAACTGAGTTAAACTAAATACAATAGAGAAGTTTAGAAAGGGTGTACATTATGAAAAAAATCGAGGCTATTATCCGTCCAGATCGTCTAGAAGATCTGAAAGACGCCTTATCAAAGGCTGGTTTTACAAAGGGAATGACCGTCAGCCAAGTTTTAGGATATGGTAATCAACGTGGCTTTGCAGAATATGTTCGTGGTCAAAAAATTGTGCCAACATTACTTGCAAAAGTTAAAGTTGAAATTGTTACTCATGATGCTGCGGTTGACGAAGTTGTGGATATTATCCGCAAAGCCGTTCACACTGGGGAAGTTGGAGATGGGAAAATCTTCATTCTTCCCATTGAAGAAGTCATCCGAATTCGTACAGGTGAACGTGGAGGAGATGCCGTTTAGGCAATAAAGATATCTTCAAAGTAAAAATAAATGTGATGGAAAATCCGAGTTCAGTAGAATTCGGATTTTTTGGCAGAAAAAAACACCTTGCTATTCAAGGTGTTGAATCACTATTAACAAATTTTAGTGCCATGTGCTGCTTGGGCACCAGTTTTTTCAATTAGTTCTTGGTAATTATCAGCCGTAACGCCGCCACCAATCATAATTTCAATACGTCCGTTGGCATAATCTACAAGTTCTTTTAAGTGGTCGATATTTTCAAAAATATCATTAGCTACTGAAGAACCATGAGTTAGGATACGTACAAAACCAAGGTCGACAAGTTGGTCAATAGCTTCTTTTTGAACAGCAAGAGGAATTTGGTCAAATGCCATATGAAAGACTAGTGGCAAGCCTTGAGTTGATGGAAGAAGTTGTTCAATCCCTTCAACATCGATGTGGTTATCTTCAGTTAAAAGCCCAAGAACTAGGTTGTCACTTTCTAATTCTGCTGCACGAAGAATATCATCTTCCATGATTCGAAGTTCGCTATCGTTATAAACAAAGTTACCACCACGTGGACGAATCATTGTAGCGAGTGAGATTTCTTTTTCGTGAAGATAGCGTGCAGCTTCTTTGATGACACCATATGAAGGAGTTGTCCCACCAACAGCTAAATTATCACAAAGTTCAACACGTTTAACTGATGAGTCGAGTTTGTTGAGCAGTGTTGTATTTTCAGCACAAAATTCTTTGATAATCATTTTTTCTCCTTAATGTTTGTTATTTACTATTATAACATGATTGTTTATAAATATTTTGGATAAAAATCCGTAAAAATCTTTACAAAATTCAGAAAATTGTGATATAATTTATACCATTATACGGAGGTATTTTTATGACAATTTACAATTTCTCTGCAGGTCCTGCAGTGTTACCAAAACCAGTGCTTGAACAAGCACAGCGTGAAATGCTTGACTACCAAGGTAGCGGCATGAGTGTTTTAGAAATGTCCCACCGTTCCAAAGAGTTTGATAATATCATTAAAGAAGCTGAAAAATTATTGCGTGAATTGATGGCAATTCCTGATAATTACAAAGTAATGTTCCTTCAAGGTGGAGCATCTACACAATTCACTATGCTTCCTTTGAACCTAGCTAAGGGACGTAAGGCATATTATCTAGTTGGTGGATCATGGGGTAAAAAAGCTTATGCTGAAGCTGTTAAATTGTCCAAATCCGTTCCTTTTGAACCCTTGCTCCTAGCCTCGTCAGAAGATACTGTATACGATCATATTCCTACGTTTGATCCAAAAGATATTGATCCAGAAGCTGCTTATGTTCATATCACAACAAACAACACTATTGAAGGAACTTCAATCTATGACCTTCCTGACACTAATGGTGTGCCAATCGTTGCTGATATGTCTTCAAATATTTTAGCTGTTCGCTATAATGTTGAAGATTTTGCTTTGATTTATGCTGGTGCTCAAAAGAATATTGGCCCTGCTGGTGTTACAGTTGTTATTGTTCGTGAAGACTTCTTGAACGACGAACCAACGCTTTCTGCTATGCTTGATTATCGTATCCAAGCTGAAGCGGGATCACTTTACAATACACCACCAGCATACAGTATTTATATTGCAAAACTCGTCTTTGAATGGGTGAAAGCATTTGGTGGCGTTGATAAGATGGAAGCTGCTAACCGTGAAAAATCAGGTCTTTTGTATGATTTCATCGATCAATCAGATTTTTATACAAATCCTGTTAAGAATCCGGCAGAACGTTCAGTGGCTAACATTCCATTTGTGACACCAAGTAAAGAACTTGATGCTAAGTTTGTTGCTGAGGCAACACCACTTGGATTCAAAAATATTAAAGGTCACCGTTCAGTTGGTGGTATGCGTGCAAGTCTTTATAACGCATTCCCACGCCAAGGTGTGCTTGATTTGATTGAATTCATGAAAAAATTTGAAGCAGAAAATAAATAAGATTTCTGTGGATTTTGTAGGTTAGGATAATAAACGTGTTTCTTTTATAGCGATATAAGCCATTAAGTCTGAGATTTTATCCCAGACTTTTGGTGTAAAGGGGTAAATATGGTATACAGTGTTAAAACATTTAATAATATTAATCAAGTCGGTCTTAAAGAATTAGGAAATCATTTTCAAGTTGATGGGGATTTAGCAGAAAATCCTGATGCTTTTATTCTTCGTAGTCAAAATCTTCATGGGATTGAATTCCCAGAAAATCTGAAAGCTATTGCGCGTGCCGGTGCTGGAACAAATAATATTCCAATTGCTGATGCAACAGCTGCAGGGATTGTGGTCTTTAACACACCAGGAGCTAATGCTAATGCGGTTAAAGAAGCAGTACTTGCTTCAATTTTGATGTCAGCACGTGATTATATTGCTGCTAATGCTTGGGTAAATACTCTTTCAGGTGATGACGTTCCAAAACAAGTCGAAGCTGGTAAAAAACAATTTGCTGGTAGCGAAATCTCAGGTAAAACACTTGGTGTTATTGGACTTGGAGCAATCGGTGGTCGTATTGCCAACTATGCACAACGCCTTGGGATGAATGTCTTGGGCTATGACCCATATGTTTCTATTGAAACAGCTTGGAACATTTCTCACCATGTTAAACGTGTAGATGATGTCAAAGAAATTTTTGCTAACTGTGACTACATTACTGTTCACGTACCATTGACAGATGAAACTCGTAATACATTTGATAGTGAAGCTTTTGGATTGATGCAAAAGGGAACTGTCGTTATTAACTTTGCGCGTGGTGAATTGGTTGACAATGCAGCATTATTTGAAGCTATTGAAGCTGGTGTGGTTAAACGCTATATCACTGACTTCGGTACTGAAGAATTGCTCAACAAAGATAAAATCACTGTTTTCCCTCACGTGGGTGGTTCTACAGCAGAAGCTGAGTTGAACTGTGCGATTATGGCTGGTAAAACCATTCGTCAATTTATGGAAACAGGTGAAATCACTAATTCAGTTAATTTCCCTAATGTCCATCAAGCTTTGACAGCACCATATCGTATTACTCTTATTAATAAAAATGTTCCAAATATCGTGGCTAAAATTTCAACAGCGGTATCTGAACTTGGCATTAACATTGATAATATCATCAACCGTTCAAAAGGTGATTATGCTTATACCCTTCTTGATCTTGATGAAACAGATAAAGCCAAAGTTGATCACTTGGTAGCTAACTTTGAAGCGAGCGACAATATCGTACGTGTTCGTTTAATTGCTAAGAAATAATTAAGATGAGCTGAGATTAAATCTCGGCTCTTTTTGTATTTATTTGATATAATGAGGAAAATGATTTAAAGGAGATTTATCATGGAGAAAAAAGAATTAAGAGACTATCAAAAGCAGTTGAAAGAACGATTTTTCAGTATTCAGTTTGATAATAAAAAACAAAATTTAACTTTGCTAGTTGACCGTGAAACTGGGGTTGAGTATCTTGAAGTTATTGGTGGACTTGGTGATCCTTCAGGGATAACACCTTTACTTAATTCTGATGGAACTCCTAAAATCAATGAGCGTTGGAAAGATAATAGCTTATAAGAGGTAGTTAAAATGTCAGGAAAAATTAAGCGAAAGTTTTTTTCGTCACCTATTGGAGATCTTTCGTTGCTAGCTGGTGATGATGGAATTTTAGGTGTTTATTTTGAGGGGCAAAAATACTTTGAGCGTGTCTATGAAACAGAACAAATAATTGAAGAAGGTAATATCTTTTTAGATGAAATAGAAATTTGGCTGGAAGATTATTTTGCAGGAAAAAATCCTGAGCTTAGCCGTTTAACTTTAGTGCCAGAAGGTACTGCTTTTCAAAAGAAAGTTTGGGCAATTTTGGCACAAATTCCCTATGGTCAAACAATGACTTACGGAGAAATTGCTAAACAAATTAACTGTAGTTCGGCGCAAGCCGTTGGCTGTGCTGTTGGTAAAAATCCATTATCTATCATTGTTCCTTGTCACCGTGTTTTAGGTAGTCAAGGGCAGTTAACTGGTTATGCTGGAGGCATCGAGCGAAAACGTTGGCTTTTAGAGCATGAAAATGCTATTTTTAGAAAAGAGGAAGAATAATGTTTACTTTTTACGAATACCCAAAATGTAGCACATGTCGTCGTGCTAAGGCAGAATTGAAAGAATTAGGGGCTGATTTTGAAGCGATTGATATCACGCTCGATACACCAAAGGCTGATCAAATTAAGTCATGGATTGAAAATTCTTCTTTTACAATCAAAAACTTTTTCAACACTAGTGGTCAAGCTTATCGTGCACTTGGCTTGAAAGACAAAGTTGATGGCTTAACGGTTGATGAAGCTGCTGATTTACTTGCTTCTGATGGTATGTTGATTAAGCGTCCTGTTTTAGTTAAAGATGGTAAAGTCTTGCAACTTGGTCACCGTAAGTCATATGCGGAATTATTGAAAAACTAAGAAAATTTTCCTGAGTTTGCTCAGGATTTTTTTAGTTTTGCATTCCTTAAAAAATCAGAATATTTAATAGTTCTATCTTATTTCATGATATTTTTTGCTATAATAGTTCCATATCACACGATTTGAGGAGTTTTATGGTAAAGGAGTTGAGAGATGTTTAGGATAAGTAAGAAAGTTTGGCTGAGAATATCCTTGCTGATATTTTTAGTGATTGGGGCGTATTATTTTGCTTTTACAAGCCATCACCATTATCTGGGAGTTGAAGCTGATTTTAAGAATGGTAATTGGCGAGTTACAGATATTCACAATGGCGGCTTAGCCAAGGAAACAGAACTTTCTGAAGGAGATTTTCTTTTAAAAATTGATCAGCAAGAGAGCAGCAAAAACGTTTTGCTGAATAAATGGTTGATTGTTGAACAGGCAAAATCAATTCTTGTTGAACATAATCAGCAAGAAAAGCGTATTTCTTTTAAGGAAAAGAAGTCTTTTGATTCTTTATTTGTCATTTTTGAGAGCATAGCTTTGGTTTTACTGGTCTGGGCAATACTACCTTTGAAAAAAGATAAGTCGAGTAAGACGAGTAGACGCTATAGTTTGTTTTTAATTGCGACAGCCTTTTTTCTGAGCTCGTTGATTCCTTCAAGTATGGGCAATACTTTGGGACGCTTCTTTGTGGTTTCCTATATTACTTTATTGCCTTTCTTCACTGATGTTTTCTGGCGAGCAAGTGTGTTAAAAGAAGAAGCAACAAAATTATCTGTGTTTTCAAGAATTGTTATTTCATATTCACTGATAACCATGCTGATTTTTGCTTTGGTTGAGCAATTTTCTCTTCCATTGATTGTTGTTAAATACTTATCTAATGGGGTGTTTTACGTTAGCTTTTCGTTTTTACTGATTTTAGCTGCTCTTTCTTTGGTAAAGGATTACTCATCTTTTCTTTTGCAGAAGGTTAATCTTATATTATTAAACATACTTAGTTTAATTCCTTTATTCATTGGCTATATTTTTCCATTACCGTATGACCTTCCTTTCTCATGTACCATTCCTTTGTTATTTCTCCCAATAACTGGGGCTGTCAATCATTTAATCGTCAATCGCTTAACGATGACGAGAACGCCTCTGCCTTTACCTGTGGTATATATTCTGGTAGCTATTGCATCAACTTTTGTCATGGTATCTTTTGCGGTTATGATGCAATTTATGCCAGTATGGTTCGTGGCCATTTATTGTTTTTTATTTCTTCTTTGTTCCCTACCTATCATCAAAGATTTTATGGATACGGCAAAACAATTGAACTATCGCTTGGATAGGCAGACGATTTTTTCTGCTGTTGAGATGGAACGTGAGGACATTGCCATCACTATTCATGACACCATTATTCAAGAAGTTATTTACCATAAGAAACAAATAGAATCTGAAGACAACATCAATAAAGGTGAAGTCTTAAATACTTTAGACGATGTGGTTTTTGAGTTGCGTGAATTGTGTTCTAACATTTATCCTCTGATGATCAAGGAATTAGGATTAAAAAATGCAATTTTAGAACTTTTGAATAAATTCCAAAAAGAAGAACCTGTTCTGATTGAACATGAACTAGCTTTTGAGCATTTGCCTTTTGAAAGTCGTGTGAGCAATTTCATTTTGCGATCGATCAAGGAATTAATTACTAATAGTATTATGCATGGTAATGCTAAGCAAATTAAATTATCTCTTTTTGAGACCGCTGAACAGGTTGTGGTTGAAGTAGTAGATGATGGAGAATTTATTGAACGATCTGATGATCATAAAAGTCATTTTGGACTTAATGTGATTGCTGAAAAACTAGTTCTTCTTGGCGGAGAGTTACAGATTGAAAAATCACCAACGAGAGTAAGGATGCTATTGCCGAAAGGAGATAAAAATGATAAGAATAGCAGTGATTGATGACCATGAGTTGGTTTTACAAGGCATTTGCACACAGTTATCTCAAGTAGAAAAGTTTGATATTGTTGGGGCATTTACAGAGGTAGAAGAGTTAAAACTTTGTTTGCTGTGTAAGAAAGTGGATGTTTTAATCATGGATTTGATGTTAAAAGACATTCACGGGTTTGACTTGATTGAACAATTAAAGCAAATGCATATTGAATTTCCAAAGATTATTCTGATTTCAGGTTTTTATGAGCCAATCTTGCATAAGCGCGCCAATGAGCTCGGAGTTAAGGCATTTTTGCCAAAAGAAACGTCATGTACAGACTTAACAAGCACCATTATCAATGTTGCTAACGGTAATTGTGTGATTCCAGATACTTTATTGGAAGGTCAGGAAAATCATTTGTTGACAGAAGTTGAGCTAAAAATTTTGAGCTTGATTGCTGAAGAATATTCTAATGCACAAATTGCTAAGGAATTATTTATTAGCCGTCGAACGGTTGATACCCATGTGACCAACATTTGTACAAAATTAAATGTTACAGGTCGAGTCGGTGCGGTTCGAGAAGCTGTTAAATTAAAATTAGTATAATATGGAACCAAAAAGGTAAACAGATATTCGTAAATTACGGATGTCTGTTTTTTGTTGCTCTTGTATGATGGATATGTAAAGGAAAAATGGAAAAAGGAGAAGATGGATGGCAAATGTTGATGCATTGTTAGGTGATCATCGCCAAAGATATTTTGGTGATGGGCACAAGAGAACTCTATATGGTGTAACTAAGATTGATGATAATCTATTTGGTTCAATTAGTCACAGTGGTACTTGGTCAAGTAAGTCACAGCAAGAAGTACAACCGCATTTGAGTACTCTGGATGGTGTTATTTTAGCTAGCTTATTGGCTGAAAAGTATTTGGAATCTACCGGAGAAGATTCAAGTAGTTATTTCTTGACTAAATTTGAAATCAAGTCTGGTATGAAGCCAATTGAGAATTTAAATGAAATTCCCCTCATTTTAAAGAGCTCAGTTACTGAAAATGATTATGCCTTATTTAATGTCTTGATTCTAGACATGAAAGTTAGTGTGACTTTTAAAAATATTGATTCTTCAGGAAAAGTAGCTGGTGCAGGAGAAGGTTTTGAAGGATTTATTAGTAATCATTTAAAAAATATTCAACATGATATTTACGATATTAGTTTCCTAGATACGCTTGATACGGCAGATAAATGTTCAATCTTTTGTAAGGCAAATAGAGCAAATAGTCAATTAGTTGATTATAAAGGAATATCGGCTAATTTTTCTCATTGCTATTCTTTATTAGAATTGTTGATTGTATTTTCACAAATGGCTGAGATGTTAGCTTATCACGCTGATAATATTGATAGAGACTGTAGTCAGACATTGTGGATGAAAAATGTGACTGCTGAGTTAGCTCATCCGATTCCTGTCGATGAGATTGAATTATTAGGAAAAATCAGAAAAAACAAGTTAATTGATATGAAAGGCCATAATTGGAAAATTTTTGAAATGTCTGGTGCTGATACAAAAAATCGCATTTGTATTTCAAGTAAAATTGCTCATCAATTACCTGATTTAGGAGAATAACAAATGTACAAAAGGGAAATTAGACTGGTTATTTCGGGAACCTATTCAACTGGGAAAACAACAACGGCAACTGCTCTATCGATTGCAACTGGGATACCGTTGATTAATGCCTTATCAGCTCGTGAAATTCTAACCGAAATTTATCCAGGTAGGAGATTTCAAGACATGAATGCAACCGAGCTGATGACTTTGGGATTAAAGAGATTTGAAGAGAGAATACGAGAAGAAGCAATTCTATACAAAGAAAATTCTAGCTTTATTTCAGATGGTTCGGTACTTAATGAGTGGATTTACGGAACGGTACGCTTAAAAATTGGATTGAATCCAGGAGCAAAATTTATTCATAGACTTTCTAAAGCGATTTTAGGAATTCCTGGGAAAAATTTCTATCGCAAATACATGGACGCCTATGGTCAAGTCGCTAAAATGCATTCGAAAATGTGGTACACAGATGTGGTTCATTTACCGGTGGAATTTGCCATGGATCCTGATGGTCATCGACCAGTTTCTGAAAAGTATCGAACACTATCTGATATTGAAATTCAAGAAGGCTTTATGGCAATTGGGAAGAAGCCTGAGCTAGTAACTGGCAGCCAAGAGGAACGCTTGGAAAAAATTATCAAACACTACGACCTGCCAATCGTAGTTCCAATTAAGGAAGCTGTTGCTAAAGCGGAGGAAATCATTGCAAGTAACAGAGAAGCGGTGTCAAAACGCATTATTGAACAATATAAGGAACCATCATTGAAAGAAAAAGTGAAGTTTTTGACAGAATTTTAGGAGAAAAAATGATTACATTTCAAAATATTAGTAAGATTTATCAGGTTGGAGATCAAGAGGTTAAGGCTCTAGATGATGTTTCTTTTTCAATTGAGAAAGGTAAGTTTACCATCATTTTGGGTCCTTCTGGATCTGGAAAAAGTACCATGTTAAATTTACTCGGTGGTATGGATCAAGCGACAAGTGGTAATTTTATGTTTGAGGATACGGATGTGACACGTCTAAATGATAAAGAGTTATCAAAATATCGTAAAGATGTTGTTGGCTTTGTCTTCCAGTTTTATAATCTTGTGCCAAGTTTAACCGCCTTAGAAAACATCAGTATTGCTGCTCAATTGACTAAAAATGCAAAGCAGTCTGAACAGTATTTGGAAAAAGTTGGACTTAGTCATCGTAAAAATAACTTTCCTAACCAGTTATCTGGTGGTGAAATGCAGCGCGTGTCGATTGCAAGAGCTTTAGCTAAGAACCCCAAACTTCTCTTGTGTGATGAGCCAACAGGTGCGCTTGATTCGAAGACAGGACAGAAAATTATTGAACTGTTAAAAGAAACATCTGCTGATAAGGACGTTGCCGTCGTTATGGTAACGCACAATGCTGAATTTGAAAAGTATGCAGATAAGGTCATTTATTTAAAAGATGGCAAGATTGATGCTATTGTCGACAAATAAAATGAATAGATTGGAAGAATGATGAAATATCTTAATTTAAAACTCAGAAGGGATATCAGACGTCATTGGCAACAATTCTTTTCAGTGTTTTTGATGTCCTTATTAAGCGTGCTAATTTTTGTGGGGCTGCAAGGAGCTTGGCATGGTTTGGAGAAAAGCTTAGATAATTTTATTTCAAAATCTCATTTGCCAACGGTATGGCTCCAAGCAGATACCATTACCAAAAATCAAATTGAAGACATTAAAGCTTTACCTTCTGTTGATAAAGTTAATGCTAAGACCACTTTATTGACTAAAGTTGATTTTGATGATGATTCGGAAAAATATCTCAATTTAAATACCTTTAATGATTCAGCAGAAAAAATTATTACTGTTGATAAAGGGGAAAAATTTGATGATAACTCAGAAGGCATTTGGTTAGATACAAATTTTGCTAACAAAAATCATTTGAAGCTTGGTGATGAGCTGACGCTTTCTTTAGCTAATCGAACGTTTAAATTTCCGATTAAAGGCTTGGTTGAATCGGCTGATAAGATTTATTTTACGGGAAGCATTGAATATTTAGCGCCAAATTCTAAAAACTATGCTTACGGTTATGTGTCAGAAAAAGCTTTGGCAAAAGTCACTAGCAATCAAAAAGGCTATAATGCTCTTGAGATTTATGCTAAAGAAGATGATATCAGAGATAATCTTGAGGAGATTTTAGGAGAGCATCTGTTATCTTATTATAATCAGGAAACATTAACAGAGGTGTCTGAGGCGACAGGACGTGTCGGACAAATTCGAAATCTATCGTATCTGTTTTCGTTCATTTTTATTCTTCTTGCCGTTCTTGCTATGTTTACTACTATCCGACGTCTTATTGAGAGTCAAACCAAAGAAATTGCAGTCATTAAGGCTTTGGGCTACTCCAATGGACAAATCACTTGGCATTATATTTCATTTGGATTATTAGTGGGAAGTTTCGGTGCTCTAGTCGGTGCAGCAGTATCTCCTTTAATGTCGCTTTTTGTTCTTGAAACACAAAAGACTATGTTTACTTTGCCACATTGGCAAATTGCCTATTCTTGGTCTGCTTTAGCTGTTATTGTCCTTGTTATTTTTATTTGTACGTTGTCAGCTTATTTAGCTTCGCGTCAAGTCATTAAGGGATTACCAGCTATTTTCTTACGTGGAAAGACTAAGAAAGTTCATCATGTTTTTCTTGAAAAAATGCCTGCATTATGGCGTCGAATTTCTGATGAGACTAAGTGGGCAATACGTGACGCCTTCATTAACAGGGTTCGTGTTCTCATGGGGATTGTCGGAGTGGCTGGAAGTATGATGCTGCTTATTGCTGGTGTTGGTATGCCAATTTCAATGAATCATTTGGTGGATAAAGCTTATAACAATGACTTTTCATACGCTAAGCGTCTAACCGTAGCTAATTATAATCTGGCTGAAAAAACATATAAAGGTCAAGGGGTTCAAATTAGTCAAGCGCATTTCTCAAAAGATGATGGTTATAATCGTCTCTTGATTATTGTCAGCGATGGTGATTATGTCAATGCGAAAACAGCAGATGATAAATCGATTGGAAAAGGTGGCATTTATGTGACAAATCGTTTTGCTGAACTAGCAGGCGTTAAAAAAGGAGATACCTTAGAAGTAAAACCATATCAAGATGGTAAATCTTATTCATTTAAAGTGAAGGGAATTGTGACTAGTGAGACAAACCAAGGTGCTTATATCAGATCAGAAAGCTTTGAAGAAGCTGGTGGAAGATTTGCTCCACAGACAATGCTAGTTGGCCAAGAAGTCTCAAAAGCAGGTATCAAAAATGATGCTAATATTCTATCGGTCATTAATAAATCAGATCAAGAAAAGAATGCTTATGATTTTGTAAATAGTTTGATGAGTGTCTTTTTGATGATTATTGG
>AUXO011160018.1_pt1 | contig 23255 bp, 30 predicted proteins | sample 768731 | NCBI WGS metagenome assembly AUXO01 (sample SAMN02715735, study PRJNA202380) | gut metagenome | biome: sheep rumen | host: Ovis aries | place: New Zealand: Palmerston North | reverse complement strand
GTTTCGCGAACTTCGTTGATACGGAAGAACTTTTCATATGAACGAGCCATAATCTTATTATTATCAGTATCGATAAATAATCCACGAGCTAAAACTGTTTGTCTTGTCCAGTTAGCAGAATAGAAAGCCTCACGAGTAAAGTTAAAAGATGAGATACCGTTACCTAATTTCTTTTCTTTGACGAACTTGTTGTTTCTTAAATAATCGACTGCTTGCTCAACAGTATCAACTCTACGTTGTTCTGTTTGTGTCTCCTCAGTGACTGACTGGCAATCATCTAATTCAACAACATTCCAGCCGAATGAAGTATTAAATCCAACTGGGATTCTATCACCATTTTCAGTCATTCCATATTCTGGATATTGACCTCTGTTCTCTAATTCGACAATACGTAATTTTCCGCCATATTCAACTTCACCTTCAAGGTTGAAAACTCTGTCAGCTAATTGCACTGGATCTTGAGCAGTATTACGATGACCGTGAACTAAAAATTGGTTTTCTTTTGTTTCTTTCATCCAAGTATCAGCAATGATTTGATAATCTTTATATTCGCCGACGCCGTTGACGAATGCGCATGTAGGAATAAAAGCAGGATTTGCGCGTAAGCAAGGAATTCCGCCATGGCATGCTAAAACTTCAATGCCATTCCAAGTAAAATGTGACATTTGACGTAGTTTGCGATAAAACATTCTGGCTTTCTTTTCGTCAAATCCGCCAGCGATTAATTGAGGTTTTGTCTTATCTTCGAACTCTGTTGACTTTGCAGCGACAGAAGCACCATAAAGGCTTAAAGACTTTTCATGGTTTCCTTCTAATAAACAAACGTTTGGTTTATTCATGATAGAAAATAACCAGTTCATGACTTCAGCATTTTGGTTTCCACGGTCGATATAATCACCTAAGAAAATATATTCAACATCGTCTTCTAAACCATCTTTGAAATATTGCATCAAAGTATCATAGCAACCATGAATGTCGCCAATGAAAACGATTTTTCTATAAGAAGACAAATCAATTGGCTTTTCTAAGACTTTTTCAAATTCATCTGGTTTGATTATTTCAACGCGAGAAGGGACAGGTTGTGTAGCAAAACGAGCATAGATGTTATCAATGCCAGATTCTGGAACAATCTTGTCTTCCGCTCTTTGTTTGTTTTGAGCTTTGCAAACTTCAATAGGAACGTCTGTGAAATCAACACAATACATTCTATAGCGATATTGGTCTGCTAAATCACGATATTGCTGAATATCCTTTGTCTTAGAAGCTGTTGCGTCTAAAACAGTGAGTTCTCCACGAGACATTCTATATTCTAAAAGGTCTAAAATAATTTTCCATGTTTCTTGTTCTACATTGTGGTTTCTTGCAATAGCAAAAGAGCCATCAGCTTGTAAATCACGTGATGCACATAAAACACGGATGTCATCAGGACAAAGAGTATAGCTCTTTAAACCCATCTTTTCAACCCATGTAGATTTTCCTGCGCCAGGTGCGCCTCTCAATATCAAAAGTGTTCTCATAAAAAATCACCTCTATTTATTATACAATAAAAAAGAGGTTTATGTAGCCTCTTTTATTCAACTTCTGTGTATTTATCAATTAATTTGACTGTATTATCCACGGCTTTTTTAAGAATATCTTCATTAATTTCAATAGGTCTTACTTCACCGCTTCTCGCTTTGCCTGCACAAACGCAGTCAGCAATCATTTCGAGAATATCGATTAGGTCTATATCGTCATGACAGTATGAAGTAGGATGATGCTTTTCAGTATGAACATGTCTTTGATACCACTTGCCATTAACAAAGTCTTCTAACCAAAAATCATCCCAGAATTCTTGTTCATATCTGATTTTAGTCCAGTCATGAATCTTGCCTTGATTTTTAATTAAAGTAGATAACCAATTCATTACTGCTTGAACGTCATGAATATGAGAAACGTTCGCTTCATGGAACTGCTCAAAAGTTGTATCTTTTGGGGCATGACGTGAATCGCCATGCGGATCGTGTTTTAATTTAATTTTTTCTTGCATAATTTTATCCCTTTACTTTTTTATAGAATGAGAAATAGATTCCAATACCATCAATGTATAAGAAGTATTTTTCAGTATTGTTGGTCTCGCTTATTGCAAGCTTGTCGTACCTTAACGTTTTTAGATATAAAGCTCCAATAGGCTTATGATTACAGTCTTGCAGTTCAATAATTGGCGGTTCCGGTTGTTCCGCATAAACCTTAAACAACTGAACTAAGCTAGTATTATTTTCCATTAGAAGATTCTCCAAGGCAATTTTCTAAAATCAACGCAGTCTTCGTCAGACCTATAATTATTTAATATAAAACTATCAAATAAATGCCCGCTAAATAAATAAGCCCTATATTCTTTTAACGAGTCTAATGCAATATTGGCCTCAGCATAATAGAACTTTACTGCCTCATCCAAATGTCTGACTGCTAAAAGCGCTTCAATATCTGTTTTATTTTCTAAAATATCCTCGCAATATCCACGTAAAATTGCTTGTTTTAAAAAATTGAAATGCTCGGCAGTTTTAATAGAAGCATTATAATATTCTTTTGCAGCAGCTCTTTCTTGCATTGACCTTATAAAAGAGAAAGAGCTATGATTATTTTCTTTAACCCTATTTAATAAGGCTTCCACAATTTCGCTACTATTATAATCCATCGCACTCTCCTAAAATAAAAGCTCTAACGTATAAGTTAGAGCATCTATGCTTGTGAGTTAACTTATACTCACAATATTATACAATATTTTTAAAAATTATTAGCCCCAGAGAAGACAAGACTACCAATGTTTTGCTAAATCAGAAATAAACATGTCTAATAGGTCAAAACCATCAGTCGCGTCTTCAAATGATTTGCTGGAAAGAGTGACGACATTATCACCATCCTTAAGGCAAAGACGATATCCTTCTGGATGCTTGCTTTGGAAAGCTTTTAAAGCTTCGTCATATTCTTTTTCTGCCGTAACTCTGTTTTCGTCTGCGCCGGAGATTGCTTTCGCATAGGTATCTCTTGCGGCAATGACGGCAGCATTGTAGACCTTACGAGCTTCGATCACTGCTTTATTATAATCGCGTTTTGCAGCATTCATTTTCTTGAATGCTTCTTGAACTGTTTCAGATTCTTTCTTAACAAGTTCTTTTGCTTCAGCTTTCTTGGCTTCCGCTTCAGCCTGCTCCTTTTCAGCAGCAGCTAATTCTTTTTCTGTCTCGAAAATCTTATCGAGTTTTTCTGAGTAATACTTCATTTTTAATTTCTCCTAATTCTATATTAGTTTTTTGTATCCTCCACTATTTCTATCTAGCTCTTGGATACCTCTATTAAAATGAGTTTGCATTAAGTATCAAGCTGGGGCTTCTCCTTAATGCTTATGTTCGCTCGTTATAATATACGATTTATTTAATTATTTTTTGATTTAGAGCATCATAGTATTTTTCAAGATCATTGGAATATAATACTTCGAAGCTGCCTATATTTTTATTTGCAGCTTCCATTGCTCTAATATATTTCATGAGGTCTTCATAAGTATCAAAACCTCTATCAACTGTAACTACTTGATGTGTTCTCATATCTCTATAGCTACACACATAAGCATTTTTATTTGGGTATCTGCTTAAATATCCAAGCCCCTTTTTTAGTGAGGGGTTATCGAGACTGACCCCTTCGTTAAAAGATTCATTAGCGATTATTTCAAATTCATCGACACCTGGAATAACGGCTAAGCCACCCCAAGTTCCATGAAGTTGACCAATACTGTCAATATGTTCAACTGTTCCTTCTTTACCATCATATTCAGAATCTTCATCAGCTAAATGGATAATTCTAATCTTATCACCTTCTTTAACTTCTGAATCAAATGGAATATCTGGATAGGATTCAGTTTTGACCTCTGCTTCTTCTGTAGTTTCTGCTACTTCTGGGAACTCTTGATCAAATGGATCAGCATCAATTGGCTCTTCAGCTGGTGTCTCTTCCACTTTTTGCTCTTTGGCAGCAGGAGCCTCTTCTTTATCAAATGGAATTTCAGTAGTAGCATCGATTAATTCGTCAACATGTTCTTTTTCTTCATCTTCAACGTGGTCAATAGTATCTAAGATATTATCTTTATGAGCAATTGGAGTATCCATGATTTCAGCTTTAGCTTCTTCATAACCATTGATTGCTTCAATCTCATCGGCCACTAAATCATTTAGCATAGTATGAACTTCAAGTTTAGCGGCTTCTGGATCAACTGGTAATTCATCATCTTTCTTGGCCTCTTCTAAATTTTCAGCAATACCAAAATATTTATCTAATTCCTCAATTTCATCTTCAGATAAATCACCCTCTTTTTTCATATATTCATAGGTATCTTTATCTAGCTCATCAATATAAGTATTTTCATGGATAACATCTGATGTATGATTTGCAACCATTTGAGAGATTAAATCATTCTCTGATTTAGCCCAACCAATAAATTCTGGTTCACCATCTTCACCTTGTTGCAAAATCCAAGGAATTTCTTTTTCATCTAATTCTTCAGTTAAGTTCTCTTCAAAAATAGCTTTTTTAATATTTTGCACCTTTTCATTTTCATATGCAATACCACCCTGCTCTCTTGTGATGCCGGCTTTAACAGTATTAACATCTTTACTAGCAAGTGATTTGGCAACATCTGTAATAACATCATTTTTTTGTTGGCTGGAGAGATCCTTAATATCAGTATCTTCATTAATTTTAATACCAACTTCTTCACTGGCTAAAGGCTTCTCAAGAGCTGGTTTTTTCATTTTGCAATCTAATGGTTTCTCATCTTCGCTATGAGCAATAACTTTATGGTCTGTTTGACAATCAACAACTGCATTATCTGTGCCTTGTAATTCTTGTTCTGACTCAACAGGTGCTGGTCTATCTTGAACATGTTCTTCAATAGATTCTAAATCGCCAAAGAAATCTGTAACACGAGCTTCGGCATTGGATTCGGCTTTTGGCTCGACATCCCAATCCTCTAAATAGAAGAATTTAAACTCATGAGAATCATCATCTTTAATAGCATGCTCATGCTTACGCATATCATTTGCTACAAACGGTTCTTCCATTTCTACAGATGTTTCTGTATGTGGTGTTCTATCATCGTTTAAGTCAATTTCAACAGTATTTTCTAAAGATTCATGCTGACTTGCACATTCTTTGCATAAATAGCCGTGCTCGGTTTTAATACAATCCTCTTTTGGAAATAATTCAAAGCAACGTTTGCATTCTACTTCAGATTCATTTTCTTCCATTGCTTCAACCATTTTATCGGCGTCTAAACTTTCATGTCTATTTGTGTAGAAATCACCAAATTCATCGGCTTCAAATGGATCAACATATTTTCTATCTTCCTCTTCTTGCTCCATTTGTTTAAGCCATTCTTCTTCATCCTCAGGCGTCATGAAATTATCTTTGGCTTGTACTGAAAGCTCGTCATTAGCAGACCAAATAATCTCACTGCCATATTCTTGCGTAACTTCACCAAAGTCATTTAATTCTACTTCGATTTTCTTTACATAAGTTGCAGCATCCTTGTGCTCACTTGCATAAGCAATAGCCTCATCTGCAATTTCAAATTCGTCGTAGATGCTAGGCTCTGTATCACTGCAAACAACATACTTGTAAGCTACCATATTTTATTCTCCTTTGAATTCTTTTCTGAAATCATCGATTTCTTTCTTTCATTTCATGTTTTGTTTGTGTAACTCTTTTGGGTCTCTTGGCTTTAATCCCCAAGCTTTATCCCTTGCTCTAATATTTCTTGTAACTCTTTTTGATTTAGTTCTCATGAATAATATAGAAGGGTCTGGTCCCATAAGAGCTCTATGTAAATATCCAGCAGAATCTCTATCTAATAGTTGAACGCCTTCAATTATAAACTTTTCTTGTTTATGACTATTAGCGTATTCTATTGCATATTTAATATAATCGGTATAATAGGTGCCGCCTAATACAGAATCTGTGTCAGGACAATTTTCAGCAGCATACGGGTCCTCTGGATGCTCGTTCACATACTTGCAAACATTGTCAAATGTTGTTCTGTATTTAGGAAAATGACGCCAAAATTCTTCATCAAACCAAGAAATCTCAAGCTCTTCGTCAGTAACGTTAACTATGCCACCGAGTCAGCCATTATCAAGGTTGATAATTTTAGCGCCATATTGTTCTGCTAACATATCAGCCAAGGTAGACTTTCCACTTCCTGGCATGCCTACGATATATAGCACATTATTTGTGCCATTCTCGAATGCTTCTAAATTTATTGGTTCATATGCTGAATATATAGGCGATTCATTTAATGCACTTAATTCATCATAGGTTTCTAATAAATTCATACACATAATTTAGCAGAAATTTATTAATTATTTATTGTTTATTTGTTTTGCAGGACCATTTGGTTTAATAATAACCAGTTCTTTTTCTTCAACTGCTGGAATTGCCGCTGCAGTCATCTCTTTTGCTAGCTTTTCAAACTCAGTATCGAATGAACCATCGGGAAGTCCTAATAGTTTGCATGCAGCAAGCTTTGCCAGCTCATGTGTTAAACCATCATGTTCAGAGGTTAAAATAAGATTTTGCTTAATACTATCGCCGTAGTCACTGAATACTTCATCATCGAGCACTACCCAAGCATCTATTGGCTCAGGTTGGTTAGCAAGCCAAGTAACTATCTCGTGCCCGCGATGAGAATGAAAACCAACGGCTAAATCGTTAGTATGGTCATAAATTGATAAGCCAACTTTTCTAAGCTTATTATACAGATATTTGCCTGTTTTATTCGTTTTATTTCTTAAATATTCTGCATAATCACTTTTCCAAGAAGATACTAAAACAATTTTGGCGTCAGTTTTATCGACTATCCACTTAAGCTCTTTAGCTTTTGTTTTGCTAATGCCACAATACCTAATGCCAGAATCTGACGTTACAATTGGATTTGGCTTTTTACGACCACCAAAATCATTAGCAGCATTTAATACACCATCTATATCTAAAAATATAATGCACATGATTACTCGCTAATTCCTTCTTTAATTGTAAAGTTTTGAATATCGACCATTGGATATTCATCTACTTTTGTTCCATGATAGACTTTTAAGATTTGTCTTGGCCAACCAGTATATTCAACCTTAGTTGGAAAAGTAATAATTAATTGTCCACTTTTTAATGCGATTTCTAATTCCACAATCATTCCTCCTTATTCTAATTCTCGTTTAAATGCATCATAATTCTGAGTTTCATAATCCCTGCAATAAATTGCAAATTCAATTTCATCAAACTTAGATGCATATTGCTCTAAAGCTCTTTTATAGGCTCTTGCTACAACAGTTGGGCTATTTTTAAAAGCGCCACAGCCAAATGCACCAAGAACTAAAACTTTAACACCATTTTCAATAGCTACATTAAGAATTTGTTTCGCCCTTCTATAATGAAGCTCTTCTAAGTCAGTGGCAGAAATAACTGCATCATCCACAACCCTATCATAATCACTAAAAGGATGATTTGGGTTATGTCTTAGATTTGGAGCAGCACAAGTAATGACATCTACTTTAATAAACTTATCATCGGATAGTCTATTAAACCTACCATCGTCTGTCTTGCAAATAATAACATCTGGTGTATAAATAATATCATCATTATGAAGTGGATTGCCATCTACCCTGTGCGGACCATAGAATCCTTCATAAAGTCTTTTGGTTGATAGACACGGAAATAATGTAGAGCATCTACATAAAGCCTCTTCTTGTGCAGAAGCGCCATTTGTCACTCCACCGCCAGGTTTTGTTGCCGAAGCGAAGTTGAGAACTGCAATCTTAGAGTTAAGATATGTCTTACGTAACTCAAAAACTGCTTCAAAAGTCTTATGGTTTGTCACAAAGACATTATTTAAAAAACATTTAGTAGCTAAATTTGTGGGCTCTTGTGAAGTCTTATAAAGCTTTGTATTTTGAATTGTGCTTCTTACAGCTTCTGACAAGATTTTATTATCATGAATAAAATTCATTGTGTCTTGAAAAATCCTAACGTTTTCTTCTCTGCTCATAAAAATACCTCATTTTATTATACAATAAAAAAGGCCGGAATAACCGGCTTTTTATACAGCATAATGGATATTATAATCGTATTTACGCTTGAAGAGAATTTCTTTAATGACTGGAGTCTTAACGTTTTTCTTAAGGTCATTACCAACCCTGTCAGTCCATTGTGCTTCAACATCTTTACCTTGGACAACAGTAAGCATTCTAGAACTGTCATAATAGCCAGCTTCAAATGGATTGAATTCAACATAGCAACGTAAGTCGTTACCACGGAATGTAATAGAGAAGTATTCGTCATAGTCGCTGAAATCAACATAACATTGTTTCAAGACCATTTGTGTGCCGTCTTCGCAGATAAGCGTTGCGACGTAAGCCTCAGTAGACTTATTGTAGTTGACGATGTTAAGATCACCGATTGCTTCTTTAAACGTGCTTCCACGATTTAACTCAAAAGCAATAGCACGTAAGCAGTCATAGTTCAATTCGACTTTACCGCTGAAAACAATGACAGAATCAATTTCGCCCCAATATTTTTTATCGAGCTTATCTTGTAGATATTCACGAATTTCCTCAGAAGTTGGATAACCAAATCTAAGATGATAGTGGAAACGTCCTGGACGATTAACTAAGAATTCGCTAACATTGCTTAAATTATTACAAGTAATAACGAATAACTTTTTACCAGAACCAAAACCGTCTAAAAGAGTAAGTAACTGAGTTTGTGCGCCTTTTTCAGAATAAGTCTTATCGAATTCATCAAAGACAACAACGACTTCTTGTGTAATGCTGTCAATGAACTCAGAAATACCTTCAAAATAACTATTGACGAGAATAATAGGATAACCGGCAGCAATGGCATCCCGAGCTAAAAGCTTTGCAGATAATGATTTACCAATACCTTTATCGCCAGAAAGAATAACACCAAGATTTCTTGAGAAATCTTTAAAAGATGCTAAGATCTTATCAACTTTTGCCTGATGCACGCCATAAATCTTTTCATTAACAACGACGTCTTCCTGCTTTTCTAAATAAAAACCAGTAAATTGACCACAACCAACAAGATAGGTGGCTGGTGGTAATTGGTCGTAAGTCTTTAAATTATTATCATAAATCTTATATGTTGAACCTGTGCAAACTACTTTCATTATTTGCCCTCCATTAATTATTCAAAATCATCTTTATTTAAAACAGTAACTGGTCTATCATATTGATAGGTGCCCGGAAGTGGCAAGCCTGGAATCTGAGAATCATTGACAATGCACTCAAATTTGCAATTGCCTTTTTCATCTACATAAGGCTCTTCGCCTAATTGAAGAGCTTCCTCATAGATGGCTTGTACTTCTTTGCAGAAATTATGTGGATTAGATTTAATAGCGCTTGTCTTAACCAAAACATGATAGCCGCCGCTAGTATCGACAATAACATAATTGCCCTTGCCGAAAGTAGAAGTTAAAATGTTTCTAAGAACAGTGAAATATCCACCATTTGAGCCGTCTGGAAAATCATAATGATATTCATTAGCTTTAAACCATTTAGGAACGTCAATATCGAAGTCCATCCAATATCTAGTACCCTTTTGATTTGCCTTCAAATGCTTAAGATTGCTTTCAGCATTGCCAAACCATTGATAGCTTTGAAGGTTATCGATAGTGGTTTTGCCTCCAAGCATAGCTTTTGAAATAGCCTGATTAACGTCTAAATATTGATTGACAAATTCTCTGACAACCTTAATATCATCACAAGGGTTGACATAGAAAATGACAGCCAAAGTTTTCGTTGGAATAGGTTGACCTTTTGAAGTTGTATAAGAATACTTATCGACATTAAAACGTCTGACCCTTTGTAAAAACCTATCAAAAGTCCAGTTATTTGCCTCATCAATATATAAAGCGTCTTTAAAGCTACCAAGTCTAAAAGTTTGTGTAGCTAAAAACTCTGCTTCTTTGCGGGTTAAACCGACTTCTTCTTGTTCTTCTTTTGTAAGCTTTTTGTGTCTGCTTACAAAGACAGCAGAATAAGATTCATTAACCTGTGGCTTTTGAATGACATAATCAAAAAACCATTTAAGTTCATTAACATCTGCAATCATTTGGTACATTGGTGAATTTGTGTCTTTCATAAGCAGCACCTCCATTTATATTATACAACTTACTTGTTAAGTATCTTAATACTTTTTTCTACATCTTCATCGGTCAAGCCAGTCATATAACTGGTTTTGATAAGATTATCCGGGTAGTATTGAACAATATCGACATCTTCGTCATCTAAAATAACGAAGGATTCAATATTGACTCCTTTATTCTTTTGTCTTAGCATCCAGCCGGCAATTTCAGCCCCACGGTCATGGACAATCATGGCATTTGAACCATCCCAAGAACGTTTAGATACACTTCTTGGTTCTAAATCGCCAAAGCCGGAGGCATCTAAAACTGATTCTGTGACGCCTTCATCAGTAATGCTTAATAACTTTAAGCCATAATCATTAAAGCGCTCCAGAACAGTCCTCATGCCCCAAATAGAGCATCTCCAGGCTGAGGATAAAACAATTTCTGCGCCAGTAGCATCAACAATTCTCTTTAGTTGAGCCATATGCTGATCTGTAGGAATATCAGAATCCTCAAAAGTTTCTTTGTCTGGGTTTTCCTTCCAAGCCCTGTATGCGAGCTCGTCATTCATAACGCCATCTATATCTAAGAATATCACTTTCATTGTTTTGTCCTCTAACTTGCTTGGAAAGACATCTCCTTGAACGTTTGAAGAAGCTCAAGCAATTTTTCTCGTGTGTTGTATTCTGGGTGCTCTAACACGATATCAAGCATCCATCTTAGGCAGTCGCCGATTTCTTTGCCTTGTAAGAATCCATCATTAATTATATCATAACCGTTGATTGCTAAATCCTTAACTGTCAAGGCTTGTGATTCGACGACTGTTTTATCAAATCTTTCATAAAGTTTGCTAATTGCATCGATAGCCCACTTTGTATCTTTTGTGATTTGATGTGCCATTGCGTCTGCTAGCTTTAATTTAATAAAGTCAGGAAAATGTTCAACACCAATCTCAACAAGAACATTTTTGAACGTTGCATTTCTGCAAGACACTAAATCAGTATCATGATATTTAACAAACTTATAAATTAAGTCTTTTTGGTCATTTGAAAACTTCAAAATATCCATCAAAACCAGGGCCATTTCAGCAGAAACGTCTGGATGGCCGTGATAATTGTAATGATTTGTAGTTCCCTCTTTTAGTTGCTTTGTTGCTGGTTTTCCAAAATCATGGAACAATGCAGCCCATCTTAGCTCAAACTTTTTAGGCACTCTTTTAATGACATCCATTGTGTGATGAAATACGTCAGTATAATGCCATGGATTATCATGTTGGCAATTGACGCAATCTGTTAATGGAGTTTTACCATCAAAAATATATATCTCTAGCTTAGCAATAACAATAAGCTCTAAAACTTGTGGATTATCGCTCATAACAATCTTTGTAAGCTCATCTCTAATTCTTTCCTTAGAAACATTTACAAGAAGTGAATTTAAAGCCTTAATAGCATTAAATGTATTGGCATCAAGGCTGAAATTAAGTTGCGCCATGAATCTGAACGCTCTAAGCATTCTCAAAGCATCTTCTTTAAATCTTTCTTCTGGATTTCCAACAGTTCGAATAATGCCATATTCTAAGTCTTTGAAATAAGACTCATCTAAAGCAATTAATTCTTGTTTTGATAAAGCATAAGCGAAAGAGTTGATTGTGAAGTCGCGACGTTTTAAGTCTTCTTCTAATGAAGGAGTAAAAACAACTTCATCAGGATGACGACCGTCTGAATATTTTCCATCGATACGGTAGGTTGTAATCTCAAAGCTTTGATGATATAAATCATCAATAACAGTTAATGTTCCATGCTTAATACCGGAATCAAAAGTCTTTAATTCGGTCTTTTCACAAATAGCCTTAACTTCATCAGGGGTGGCGTTTGTGCATAAATCATAATCTTTTGGAGTTTTGCCTAGAAGTAAATCTCGAACGCAACCGCCAACAAGATATAATTCTTTATCTGCGTGCTTAAAAGCATTAAATAGGCCAAGTAAGCTACTTAATAGATTTGTATCTGTCCAATTAAATTCTACTTTTTTAACAAACATCTTCTAGGCTCCTTTCATATGTCGTCTTTTGATATTTCTCTCTGTGCCTGAATTCTTTCTAAACACGAATGCGATATCGAAGTCCGAATTAGCCGTCATGGCTGCATCTCTTTCTTCATCAGTCTTGAATCCGCCAACTGTCTTGATTTCACAATAATGCTCACAACCAGTCGCAAGGTTTCTTGGCTTATCAAACATGTGATATACTGTAAGCTGTTCTGCCTTACCGTGATCGACAAGCCATTGCTGCGCTATAATATCTACGCCTTTGAAATCTCCAACAACGAATTCTGAATTACTTAAATCGTATTCTAAGATTCGCTCTAAGACTGGGACGTAGTATTGATTGAATTGTTCTTGTGAAAGCCAACCATGGCCAGAAATGAAATATCTCATACTATTATTATACAATAAAAAAGAGGGTTTGTAAACAATAAACCCTCTAATTATAATTCTTTTCCTGATTACCAAGCAATTTTGATTACTGTTTCAACAACATCATCCGTCTTGTTCGTAACAGCTTCTACCTGATAGCCTTCAATCTTTAGAGTATTTACTACCTTTTCAACAGCTATCGCACTTGCATCAGAGAGATAATAATTAAGCGTAGTCATGCTTTCTCTTGCTTGTTCTTTGATGCCTTTATAAATTCTTCCTAAAAGAACTTCAGCCTTGTCTGCGAGCGCTCTTGCCTCAACAGCAGTCAGCCCCTTTGTGCTTTTCTTATCCATATTTTCTCTTTCTCCACTTACGGGCTAGAATGCTATGGACCATTCCGGGAACCCAACATAGTATTATACGATTTTTATTTTTATAAATAAAAAGGCTCAATTTGAGCCTTATTTTTTAAGATTTGCGAAGTATGCTCTCTTTTCTTCCATGCTTAGCAATACGAATGTCTTAAACTCATTGTAATCAGCTTTTTTACAGCCTCTTGCTGCCATAGCTAATTGCCAGGATTCAAAGTCATAGTATTTGCTGAGAAGACCAGATTTAGCGAATTCATGCTTCATAGCGCCGCACCAAGAATGAAGATGTCTTTTTGGACCGTGATTCTTGTGTGGGCCACCGCTTGACTTACCGCCTTTACCTTTTGCCATATTATATTCTCCTTTACCGATAACTAATATAATTTAGCAATCAGATTTTTATTAAATGTCTTCTCTAACCCTCATATAAATTGGGAAGCGCAATGAAGGAAGTTTTGTTTTTGAATCGTAGCTTTCCTCAAAGTATTTTACAGTGATATATTTATTTAGATATTTATCTTGGTTAGCCCAGAAATAAGCTCTATCTTCATCGCTTAATCCGGAGCCTACACGCACAATATTATCTTTATATTCGCATATAAATGCGCCCAATGTTCCAGCTAATTTATTAACACCTTCTTCATATCCAACAATCTTAACTTCAGTATCCTGGAATTTCTTTACTTTAAGAAGATTGTTGCTTCTTTTGAAATCATAAGGGGCATCACAGATGTTAATCATGATTCCTTCTTCACCTTTGGCTGTTTGCTCGTTTAAAAGTTCGATTATTTTATTAGTATCTGTGCCTCTATAAAGCATTGGCAATAATTCAAAATAAGGTGCAAGATGTTGTCCATTAAGGTCAAATATTGCAGATAAAGTACTTCTTCTTGCACTATAAGTCATTGGGCAACACTGAAGCTTGAAATTAGCAATTGGCATATAATCGAAGACTAACATTTTAAGACCATGCTTAGCTTGCTCTTTTGTTCTACTAAGCTTCATGGTATTTTTATAAGTGTCTTCTTTATCTGTATTCATGGCAACGATTTCGCCATCTAGTACAAAATTATCTTCACTAATATTTTTAAGAGCTTCTTCTAAGTCAATAAGGCCTTCGTATTTTTGTCCTTGACGAGTCCAAAAACTAACTTGGCCATTATCCTTCATTGCGATAATTCTTGAACCATCAATTTTTGTTGTGATAACAAACTCTCTGCCATTAATAACTTCTGGTTTATCGAAATATTTATTTGCAAGCATAACATTGAATTCAGGAATAAGACCAGGAATAACTTTGTTAATAGTCTTTGAATCAATACCTAATTGAAGGTTCTTAGTAATAATCCTATCAAATAGCTCAAGCATTTCTTGGCGTTCACTGAAATGACCTTTTTTGAAATTTTGAACAGTTCTAATATCGCCATCACGACCGGTATTATGTTCTTTGATATAATCAAAAATAACTCTGTCTTCTGGATAATCTAGCCACATAGAACAACCAGCGTCTTCATTAAAATTACCCTCGGAATCAAATAAGCTATAACTGAAAAGCTCGACATCTTTATTTAATTTTTTATCAGACAAACCAGTCGTAATATAAGGATCATACACAAATTGTAAGAAATATCTTACAGATTCATTATCTTTATATTTTTCTAAAACTGCAATTTTTGCTAATCTTGAATTATCTGCTAAGATTTCATTAACAAATTTATAAAAGTCATTTAAGAATACAGCCATCAAACATACCTCCAACTGCCATTATATTATACAATATAATCTCTACTATAATCACAAAAATTATTAATATATTGTATAATATATTGATAAGGAAATTAGCTAATGAAAGTTTGTATTAATGCAATTTGTAAAGACGAATTAACTAATTTAATAGATTGAGTAAATAGTTTTGCCGAAGCAGACTATTTTGCAATTCTTGATACGGGCTCAACTGATGGCACCTGAGAACAATTACAGGAGCTAAAAAAGAAAAGCCCAGAACGTTTTTTTATAGCACAACAAAAATTCTCACCTTTCTATTTTGATGCAGCACGTAATGCAGCCATTAAATTGGTGCCTGCTGATGCTGAGATTATAATTGGAGTTGATTTAGATGAACGTATAAATCCTAACTGAAAATATAAGTTAGAAGCAGCTGACAAAAATATAAATATTTTTAATTTGTATAGACGAGATGTAACAAAGACTTATATTGGACAATATGTTCCGATGCTTCGTATTTTTAGAAATAATGGAAAGACTAAATGGTTCTATCCAGTGCATGAAACACTTGGTGATATAGCTTCAGGCGTGCAAATTGATGGTTGTCCAAAGCTAGATATTTATTTAGAGCATTATGAAGATAGCGATCCATTAAAATGGCAGTGATATAATAAATTATTAGAAAAACGTTGTGAAGATTATCCAGAAGATGCTGGTGGAATCTATATTATATTAGCTTATCAAAATTATATTCTACATAATTATGATGATGCTTGAAAATATATGCAATTAGCAAAATCTACTTATGATAATACTCCTAAAGAAATAAGTAAAAAATTAGGATGAAATGGAAACTGAATTAATAGTCAGTGAGAAAGGTATAAAATGGCAGCAGAAAAGAAAATCGCAGTATATGCAATTTGTAAAAATGAACTAAAATTTGTGGATGCTTGGGTAAAATCAATGTCAGAAGCAAATTATATTTGTGTATTAGATACTGGCTCAACAGATGGCACTTATGAAAAATTATTAGAATATCAAAAACAGTATCCAGCTCAATTTAGAGTTGCCCAAAAAGTAATTACGCCTTGGAGATTCGATGTCGCAAGAAACGAATCTCTAAAGTTAGTGCCAGAAGATACAGAAATTTATATTTGCACCGATTTAGATGAATTATTAGACGCAGGTTGGGCAAAGCCACTTCGTGAAAAATGGATTCCAGGAGTTCATACAAGAGCAACCTATAAATATGTTTGGTCGCATTTAGACAACGGTGAGCCAGGTCGTATATTCAACTACAATAAAATCCATGATAAAAACTGGGAATGGCGTTACCCTGTCCACGAGTTATTATGGCATAAAACAGAACATACAGAAAATTATCCAGCCGAAAAGTCATTATATTTATTCAATGATATAACATTACAGCATTATCCAGATAAGACAAAATCTCGTGGTTCTTATTTAGGTTTATTAGAGCTTAGGGAAAAAGATTATCCTGAAGATATGTATGGATTAATTTATTTGGCACATGAATATCGCTATAGAGGCTTCTTAGAAAAGTCTATCGAAAAGCTAAATAAGGTATTGACTGTTTATGACAAAGAAATAGCCTCATTAGAAAGAGCAAGTTGTTATTTATTCATTGGTGATGATTACCAAGACCTTAAGCAATATGACAAAGCAATCGCAAGTTATTTTAAAGGTATTGAAATTGAGCCTACATACCGTGAGTTGTATCTTAACTTAGCAAAAACTTTTCTTGAGCTTAAGCAGTATCAAATGGCCATCGATATAATCAAACAGGGCCTTGCTAAAAGTTATCGACATTATACTTGGCTAGAACGCGATATTTCTTGGTCATATGAACCCTATGATTTATTATGTCTAGCTTACTACTATAATGGACAAAAATTAGAAAGCCTTGGCTGCGCTTATAAAGCATTACAGTTTGAGCCAGAAAATAAACGTCTGCAAGATAACGTAAAACAAGTCATTAATAACATGACTGAGAAAGACTATTAAAAAAGAGCTTAATTAAGCTCTTTTTTCATTCTCCATTTTTACCAAAGCATCATAGACGACTTCTGGAAAATGTGATTTAATACATTTTGGTATATACCATTTCTTAACTAAAGAGGCATCACCCTTAACTTTTAATATTTTACCAACATGACGATATTTAAAGATCACCGGTGGGCAATGAGTGACTAAATCGTTATTTGTTCTAATAACGGTGAAATTTGCCCATCTTTTTCCTAATTCTGGTTTAACTCTATATTCAGCATACATTCTTGGGGCCTCAAAGCCGTAGCCAACTAAACCATCGTCTCTAAGGTCTGGACGCCAGAACCAAACGCACTCATGACAGAATGCAGCAAGAGCACCGCCGTGAGAATATCCAACTACTATAATCTTTTTCCATTTATAAACTTGTTTAAAGTAATAAGAATCTTCAAAAGAATTATAGAAGCGCTTCTTTTTCTTTTCTTGAACTTTTTCAATGACAATATCTTCTACTTCTTTTCAAGCTTCTAAAAAACCTCTATGAACCTTATAAGGGATAGCCATATCTTTGTATGGGCGTTTTCCAAATAAGAAGTTTCTAATCCAGTCGGTTACAGAGGCGCTGCCTTGAAAATAAATATAAAGAATATCATGCTCTTCTACAAAAGCATAATTAACATCATGCCCTGCGGTTTTATACTTAATAGTATGAGCACAATTATAAAACAAATTGCTTAATTTTAAATCTAGCTTTTCATCCATAATTTATTTACCTGCCAAAATTTGAACTTGCTTTGCTACTTCTTCTACAATAGCTTCACGATAGGATTCTTTAGAGCTATATAAGTTAAATAGCTCATCTGATGTGCCAAATTGTCTAAAACCTGCAGCAATATTTGCAAATAATCTTAATACTTTATCATTTGTATCGCTACCATATCTTGAAGTTAAAAAGAATCTAAAACCTTTTGGCTTTCTAAATAATTCAAGCTTTGAAGCCATACGGTCAACTAATGCTTCTGCAATTATATAAGCTGATTTTATAATAACATTTGGAATTGTGTCAGTAAGCATAACCGGCTCAAATGCAGGGCCATTAGGAATTTCACTAATGACAGTATCATTCGCAGACCAGAACTCTTTTGTGCCATCTACATAATGGACTACGCAATATTTATCTCTACTGTTTCGTCTATTAATAACAATAAAGAAACTATCGGCACCGCGCAAAACATAACTTTCCCAATGTGATTCAGCTGTTTGACCGTCTGCTGTCTCATGTTCAGCTGAAATGCACCATTTTGTGCCTTTACCATATTTTCTTGCGGCTTCTACTGAATCAATATGATAAACCAGCCAATTATTATCCGTGTATACTAATTCAGCACTTCCAGCGGCTTCGGCATTCTTTTCAGCCTTTGTAGGAGTTGCTTGTAATTCCGCCAATCTTGCTTCAAGAGCATCTAAGCCTTGTTCCATCCAATAATACATGTCACGCTCTTGACCTTGTAATCTTGGTTGTAATTTCTTAAATAATTCAACATTATCTTTTCCAGCCCAGGTCTCAAAGTTAATTCAATCTTCTTTTGATTCCGTTAAGCTTTCTTCTTTTTCATCATGAATTGGTTCTGTATTAAATTCTAAGAATACTTGGTCAATATCAGGATCATATTTAAGCCAACAGATATCCTCATGAGATAAATTATGCTTCTTTAATCACTTATCAATTTTACCTTTAAAAACTTCTCTCATTAAATCATCATACTCAGATAAAGCAAGAAGGTTTGTAGAATTGCCTGTCAAGTCTGCAATTGGGTCATCATTGCCTAATCCGGTATCAAAAGTAATATCTGTGCAGCCATCTAAATAGTCAATTGAAATATATTTAGGTTTATCTAAATTTTCAGCATCAATATTGCTAAATCTCTCTGGATACTTTTTAATAAGTTCTGCAACTTCATTTGCAAAGTCAATTTTAACTGATTCAACTAATGTATTAAAATGTAATGATTCGAATAGACCAATTGCTTCTTCATTTAATCTATAAAGGTCATTAAAATCTCCATTAAAAGCCTCATAGTATTTATTAGAAACAGAAAGTTCTAAAGCTTGCTGCTTAATTTTATTACACATTTCTAAGTAGTCTTGATCTTGCTGACGAGCTTTAATCTTATCAACAAGCTCTTGAGGCATGGTTTCTACGAAAGCTTTACAATCTGCTAATGTATTAAATTTACATTGTAATTGTAAACCGCTTTTAATGTCTGAAATTACCCATTTACTCCAAGCTGAATTTGAATTATAAGCAAAAAGACCAATATCATCGGAAAGAACTGTTCCAGTTACAACCTCAAAGTCAATTGGTTTTTCATGGCTTCTTTTAGGGATTATAAATTGTTTTTTAGTTGTTGCCATATGATTATCCTGCCAAAATATTTCTAAATAATTTAGCAAATAATAAAAAAGGCATTGCTAATCAATGCCATTTTTATTGTTAATTAATTTTTTAATTGGATGCATAAGGCCAACTTTTTCATGTGGGTCCAGCTGTTCAAGGCACCAATTAATATCATACGGCGGTAGATTTATATCATAATAGCTACTTCGTTTATAAGCTTTAAATGCCGGCGCATCTAACCAGGATAATAAATATTCCTGTAAACAAATTACATGTGATGGTTTGAGTTTATTTTTTAATCTGCCTTTATGAAATGAGGTATATTCTTTTTCAATCTCCACTGGATTTATTTTATACTTCGCAAACAACTCTGCTAAGCTCCACTGTTCTTTGACAACAGCAACCTCGAGAATTTTTTTTGGAAGTCTAGTTGCAGTAATTCTATAAAACAACTTAAAATAGTCTTTCAAAAATTCTGCATTATTCAATCTAATAATTGCGCAATTAACTGGAATAGATTTCCATTTAACCCAACTTGGTGCGTTTAATAAATCATAGTGCCCGTCGACGATGCCACGATACCAGGGTAATAAATGTGGCTCTTTAAAATAGATTCCAAAATCAGGCACTGTCACTAAGAAACCAGGAAAAGCATAAAGATCATTATCTACCATAATGAAATCCGTTCCATGGTTTTTCAATTCATTTTCCATAGCTTCAAATTTTGGCATGCTGAATATGCCGCCCATTGGCTTTTTAAGCGTGACATTAACTTCATCATAATGCTTTTTAATATACTGCCAAAGTTCGCCTAATAACTCTACACTTTCATTATTTGTATAAAGAACCAGAGTATCATTTGGTCTGGCTTGCTTCATATAAATAGGAGAAAGTAGCCAATCTAAAATTCCAGATGTGGCATCTAAACCAATTCTTTGAATAGTAAAAGCGTTAATTATTCTCACTACTTTACCTCTGTATATTTAGATTCCCATTTATCATTTTTTGCTTTTAGCACTTCAAGTAAATCAAATGGATATTTTTCATTAACAAGAATATATAAAGAAATAGCACATTGTAAAACGTCAACTACTTCTTCTTGTAAGTCTTCTGGCGTATTCTTTTTATAAGACTGTAAACCAAAGTGAGCTGAAATCAGCTCACCTAGTTCTTCTTCAGTCTTTAATAAAGCATCAGAAAATGTTCTACCGCTTTTTTGTAAAAGCTCACGGATCCTAGCTATTTCTGATAAAATTGTTTTTTCATCCATATTAAATACCTAATGTTTCCTTTACTTTATTGTTGCAAAGAGCTTTCAAAGTCTTGAAGTTAATGGTTGGGTTGTGAAATTTCTTGAGAATGATTTCCCAGTTATCCCTCCAGAACTCATCGAATACACGATTCAAAAGCTCTGCAACCATGTTCATTTCAAAAGTTGGGCTATTGCGTCTTTCCATAACCTTTGTTTTCTCTTTGACGATATGCTCAACAGTAAGAAGCTTAACAATTTCATATTCAGTAGAAGTACCTTCTTCGGCTGCAATTTTCTTACCTTCGCGAAGACCTTTCTTTTTTGACAAGAAGTCTTCAGTAAGCATCTTAGCCCAAGTTCTACGGCCATACTTATTAACATAATCGTAGTTCTTGATAACAATACCTTCACCAAGGCCTTCGCTAATTAAGAATTCACCAGTTCTAGGGAGAAGAGCTTTGATATCTTCTTCAGTCGGATTCTCAAGTTTGGCCAAAAGAGGAATGTATTTGATATTAGGATATTTCTTATCTAAAAGCTTGCTGTATCGGTCGAAATCGAGATACTTGTCTTCAACAGTATCATAAATATCAAAGACGTAGAAGTTTCTCCAGGCATCATCCCTATAATTCTTGATATTGACAGGAACTAACCATTCGCCATAAAGAATCCAATTAGGATTATTAATCAAAAATGCCTTAATATCTTCAAAAACAGCCTTATAGGACTCATTTGTGGTGATGGCAGTCATAAATCCCTGGTTATCGCCATCTTTGCCTGTAGTAAGCTCTCTTTTTCTAGAACCAAAGCCTAACGTTCCATCATCCTTAAGCCAAATGCAAGAATTAGTTCCGTCAATCTTATAGAAAAGATAGCAGGTTCCATTAAGAATTCCTTCGACTTCTCCGCTTCCAATTTTTTCAATGTGTTGATATGCTTTGTAATTCATAAAAATACCTCCGATATCTACCATAATATTATACGATAAATTCGGAGGTTTGTAAACTATTTTTTATAGTATTTTGAATAATTACTGAAGTAATGGAAGTAGCTGTATCTGTCTACGGTTTCATCCTCAGCCGGCTTATCTTCAAGCCTAATTTCTTCTTTATAGCAATCATTGGTCGCTTGTGGATTTGCGCTTTGCTGATAGCTCATGGCAAGTAGCATATCAGCTTTAATTTCTTCTTGACTATATCTATCTGAAAGCCTAATTGCCATGTTCTCTACGAAATGCGAGAATGGATAAGTATCTCCGTCACGCTTGTAGTCATGTGCTAAAGCTCTAAGCTTCATATATTCTGTTGGGTATTTTTTAATAAGTTCAAGCATTTTATCCTTAAGCTCAACATTCTTACCAACAACAGTTCTAGCCGTTTTAGTAGTCTTTAATTCAATACTATGACCATCGCTTGACTCGTAGCTAAGATCGATATACGCATACATTTTCTTAGGCTTTTTATAAACTTTAATATAACTGTGCCTATTGTACCAACCATATCTACCACTTTCCACATATCTATTAGCATAAGAATAAACTTCGCCTAAATATAATTCCTTTGTGGTTACGGTCTCAACAATATCGCCTGGCTCATAGTTAGAAGTCTTTTTGCGATTTCTTGTTTCCTCATCTTTCTTAGCTTGCGCAAAGTCTTCCATATCTGGAGTAAATACGCCAACCTGGGTTCCTTTAACCCTACCAAGCCAAACCTTTTCTTGGCAAGTTCCTTTGACCAAAGTAGTTGACATCATCAAATGCAATAATAGTTCTGAATTGATTCCAACTAAGAAATTGTGGCCATCTGGGCCTGTAATAATGCAGTTCCAGAAAGATAGCTTACCACCTTGACTAGATCCACCGGCAGCTTCGTCTAGCGTAATGCTAAAATTACCATTTTCGTATTCATGAGCGACGCCTTCAACTGTCTCTTCTGAATTATCATACGCTTTTCGCATGGCGTCTGTGACTTCTTTGTGCCAATACCACTTACCGCCTAAAATTGAGTTATCATGCTTTGTCCATCTAGCCCAATTCATGGCATTTTCTAGCATCTTCTTATTGCCAACATCGACAACATATCCTTGATTGACCGTACGACCTTTCCAGTTATATCCGCCGTCAGTCGTGGACGTTCTTTCAACTATGATAACTTTGTCATAAATTTTAATACCTTTGTAGTCTGCTTGCGCCATTATTTGATTTCCTTTAACCTTTCTAAAACTTCTTTGATGATGATGTCCGCAGTTTCCATCTTGCCAGGGAGTTCCTTGTAAGAAATATCGTAGCTTTCAAGCATATATTTGGTCTCTCTGTCAATAGATTTTGCTTCATCTTCTGTCTGATTTCTACCATTAGTGTTATATGCTTTTTCTCTTACAAGCAAATAGTTTATGTTATTATATTGCTCAAAACGGTCTAAACAGAATTTGCTTAATGCCTTGTCATTCTTAGCATAAAAGCAAGTAAGAATCAATGGCCTGTCAGTAATGACTACATCGACCTTTCCGTTCAATCTGAATAGCCTGTGGGCTTGCTTTGCAAAGATGTATAGTTCATCCTTGAACGTTTCATTTCTTTGCTCCCAGACGAGCTCTTTTGCAAACTCAGAAGCCATTTCACAATCGACGTCTAAATCTTTCAACTTTGCAAAAATAGCGGCAGTAAGAGTTGATTTCCCAACTCCTGGACCACCGAGTAGATTAACAACTAATGTGTTTTTCATGAGATGTATACCTCCAAAGTAGTATATAATATTATACGGCTTAAAATAAAAATACCGCGCAAAAACGCGATATTTTTTTATTCTTCATCGATTGGGTAAATTAATTTTTCAATATATTCACGACCATTGTCAACAAAGCGCGGAATATTGTCATCGATTCTCCAACTTGAATGTTCTTTGACGTCCATCTTAA
>AUXO012120879.1_pt1 | contig 23256 bp, 20 predicted proteins | sample 768731 | NCBI WGS metagenome assembly AUXO01 (sample SAMN02715735, study PRJNA202380) | gut metagenome | biome: sheep rumen | host: Ovis aries | place: New Zealand: Palmerston North | reverse complement strand
GATGAAATATCTTCTAATGGAAGCGTATTTGATTCATTAAATGCTTCTATTTGGTGTTTTGTAACAAACAATTCTTTTGAAAGTTCTATTCTTTGTGCAGTAAATCTTGGAAATGATACAGATACTATAGGAGCAATAACTGGAAGTCTTTCTGGAATTTATTATGGATATGATAATATCCCAAAAGAATGGATAAAAGATTTAAGAAGAAAAGATATTTTAGACAATATAATAAAAGAAAAGGAAGGCTAAAAGCCTTCCTTTTTTTATTGATAATTTAGTTTCCAAATCCAGCTGGCAAATCACCACCAGTTACTTTAGGGTCATAACCTTCACCACCAACAGCACTCCATCCTTCAATATCTTCATCAGCATCAACAGCTCTAGAATTTTCCAAATTAGAATTTGTAGAACTATTATTCATATCATAATTGGAATTATTTCCATTAGAAGTTCCACCTACTCCATTATTGGTTCCGTTGCTATTACCTGTATTATTGTTTGACCATTCAGAGTTACTTGAATTTCCGCTACCAGAACTGCTATTTCCATTAGAAGAATTCCCGTTAGAAATAGAACTATTTGAACTACTACCAGGAGAAGTCATTGTGGTTCCACCGCCTGAAGTAGATTGTCCATTAGTTGTACCTTTGCTTCCATCTATATTACCAATAACTTTTCCATCTTTATCGATAATATTTCCATTAGAATCAACCCTTGTACCTTCTTCACTATTTCCATAAAGTTCATTAAGAATTGCTTCGAATTCTTCATCTGTTAAATTGTCAGGCTTTACTGTTCCAGTATAACTTGTTGTAGTACCAACCTGAGTATCAACATTGACATCATCAGCAGGAACAAGTTCGATAGATGTTCCACCAGCATTGTAAATATCACCATAACCATTGTTTGAAGGTTTAATTTCCATAAGGTCATTGAAATCATTTGTTAATAAGTATTCATCAGAAACTATAATAAATGCCATATAAGCTTTAAGAGAAGTTCCTCTTACTTTCTGTAAGAAACCAAATAAAGGTTTGTTATTTGTAACAAGGAAAATCTTCTCATTTGAACTATTCCAAACAGATTGCATAGTAAGTTTTCCATTAAGAATAGATTTTGTCCATAAATTCTTATCATATTTTCTAGGCTGACCAGTTGCCCATTTATTGTTTTCTCTATAAAGCTGTTCATAAACATAATGAATATTTACAGCTACATCTTGGTGAATAGATGAAAGTTCATCTAAATTTGCCTGACTTAGATTTGCTTCATATAAAATTGCTACCAAACGATTATCTTTAAACAAATAAGTAGGAAGCCAAGTTAGACCAAACAATGTTTCATAGTCACAAGTAAGATAATCATCACCATAATCGATAAGATTACCTCTCTCTTCAATAGCTACATCATCCATTGAAGAACCCCAAGCTGAATTTCTTAAAATTAAAGAATGAATTGTCTGTTGTTCTTCATTCTTTTCAACAGCTTCTTGATTTAAAAGATTTCCAAGATTAAAGAAATCATCTCTTTCTTCTTTAGACATATTTGAAAACTTTTTAATGCCAAGAATAAGAAGAATAAGTACAATTATAGCAATTACACCAATTGTGATAATCTTCTTTCTATCAACATATCTAAATCTAGAATAGCTTTTCTTTTTAGGCTCTTCTATATAAAACTCATTATTAGAGATGTCTTCCTCTGAAAGATTATTATTAACAGGCTTGTTTTTATTAAATTTACTAACCAAATCCTTTAAAGACATTATTTATTAATCCTTTCCCTTCTATTTATTCGAATTAAATCCAATGTTTTAAGTGTTAAAATCATATTAATGAAATATATCTTATTATTCTTGTTTTCAACTTCAAAAAGTTTTTCAAAAATTTCTTTGTTCTTTTTCCTATTATCACATTCAGCCCAATATCTAAACTGGTCAGAATTGATAATAAAAGGAGTCCCTTGATTCAATATTTCATATTTATCATCTTTATTTAAACCAATTCCAAAACCATTTTTAACTGGAGTAAGAATTTTAAGTCTATCAAAAACACTGTCTATATCATCAAAATCCAATCTTATTAAAAGTTTAGCATCCAATAAATTGTTAAAAGATTTGTATACATCAAAATCAAAATGTTTCTTTATATCACTTTCTTCTTTTACATCAAAAAAACAATACTTCCAAACATTGTAATCATTAGATGTCAAACCAATAAAATTTCCTTCTAATTCAACATTAAAAACTCTCTGCAATTCTTCTAATTCACAAAGTCCTAATGGATAACCAATAGACATATAATATGTTTTTGACATTCTTCCTACTCCTTCAAAATATTTTCTAATTGTTTTTTATTCGTTAACTTTTTATCTTTTTTACCTAAAAGTTTTAATAAAACTTTTTCAACATCTTCATTTTTGCTTAATTCTTCATAATGTTTTCTAAGAAGTTCTAAATTTCTTTCTTCTACTTCATATTTGTCTGCTTGAATGATAAGATTACATAGTTTAAAAAAAATCTCATCTAAAAAATCTTCCATATATGTATTGGGATTAAAATATTCATTTAAGATTTTGTTCAAAACAGAGTTATAAAATCTATTTTGTTCTTTCTTTTTCTGATAAGAATTGTAATCATCAAAAATGCCAAACAAATCGCTTTCTTTTTTATTTTTGTATTTATTTAAAAGATTGAAATCTCTATCAATAATTGTAATCATACCTGTTGAATCATTGTAAATAAATAAAACTTCTAAGTTTGGAAAATTTTTAAATATAAACTCAAAATCTATAAATTCAGAGTTTATATATACAATAGCCTTAGTATCCTTTATTTGAAAATTCATTGAATTTAAATACTTATTTATTGTCTCTAAATAAGTTTCTCCGATTTCTTCAAGTTGAGGAATAGAAATACTTGATATGTATTTAACAAGTATTTCTGGTTGAACATTTCTATTTTCCAACAAAATTGAATTAATTGCAAACCTTAATTTTTCTTGGTCACAAAGCTGAAATTTTGAAAACTGTTCTATATTAACAATTCTTAAAATATCCATTACTGTGTAATAATTTAGCTCTGTAACAACAAATTTATTTCGCTTATATAAAACTTCTTTCCACGACAATACACTTGTAAGCTCAGGCTGTATTGATATTTTAAAGTTGTTTAAGGTATACAACTTAGAAATCCTCTTTTAGTCTTCTGATTGGTCCTCTGATTCGTCAGAAGATTCATTAGAATCTTCTTGAGTAACTTCCTCTTCTTCAGCCTGAACATTTTCAGTATATAAAACTTCAGGTGTAGGTGTTGTCATAGTTGAGGTAGTATCAGTAAGACAGATAGGACACTTAGAATATCCCCAATAAATACACTCATATTCACTAAGCTGAGCTCTTAGTGTATCATTTACAAGTGCAGGACAAGTTCCTATATGATAATAAGTATCCTGAGCGTGTACAAAATATAAAGTATCTGTACCTGTATTATTTTCATCACCAGAAGATGAAGGAGGAGTAAGAACTGTTCCAGAAGAACCGTTTACACCACCTTTAATATTTATTGCAAGAGAGCAATAATCATAAACACCTCTTCCAACAGGTCTCTTTACCTCTGTAGTTAACTTAAAGTAATCTTTAGCAAAGCCTAAAGGAACCATAATTACATTTGTTTTAGCAGCATCAGTTCCCTTTAAAATAAATGTCTCGCCAGCAAGTTTTGTTCCATTTATTTCATCAGAATAAAGGTAAACTGTAAAGTTATACTCACCAGTAACTTCAGCATAATAAGTGTACTCGCCAGTTGTACTATTTAATTGTTTTTTCAATGGAGAAACTGTACATCCACACATTTCGGCTATTACAGATAAAGGAATATATAAGACATTCTTATTATCTCTTCCTTGACCATAGCAAGGATATCCATAACCAGAAGGTAGAATCTTTCTCTCATCATTTACATAAATCCAAATATATTTATTTTTTGCATAAGTCTTTTTACCTATAGCAGCATAAGCTGGTACAATAGAAGAAAAGATTAACACAAACAATAAACCAATTATAGAAATCAACTTGAAATGTTTTTTCATAAAAACCTCCAAAATTCTTCGTTCCTATTATAATATAAAATTTATTAAAAAAAATAGTCTTTTAAAGACTTAGAAGACTTAAATTAAGTTTAAATGCATATTATTATAAAGACATAAAATAAAGAAAGGAAGAAAAATTATGCAAAAACTATTACTTGTAGATGGAAGCTCACTTTTAAACTCTCAATACTTTGGAAATCTTCCAAATTCAGTTAAACTTGCAAAAGATGAAAGAAAAAAGGCAAAAACTGAAGAAGAATTAACTGAAGCAAACAAGAAAATAGAAGAGGCTTATAAGGATTTACTTCAAACTAGTACAGGAATATATACGAATGGAGTCTATGGCTTTATAAAGTATTTAATTTCTGCAGTGAAAGTATTAAATCCTACACATCTAGTAGTTACTTGGGATGTTACAAGAGACACTTTTAGAAGAGAAATAATGCCTGAATACAAAGGAAATAGAGGAGCTGTTGAAAATCCTTTAAAGCAACAGTTTTCTACTTGTCAAAACCTTTTAAACAATATGGGTATTAAACAATTCTTTTCTACTGATTATGAATCAGATGATTATTGTGGAAGTTTGGTTAAGAAGTTTGAAAAAGATTGTGATATTTATATTTTAACAAAAGACCACGATTTCTTTCAGCTTGTAAGCGAAAAAACAAGTATCTTACTTCTTTGTCAGACACTTAAAATTTCATCTACTCTAAATAAAAAATATGGAATAGATGAAAAAACAATTCCTCAGAAAACTTTTCTTGTAAACAAAGACACTCTTTCAAAAGAGTATGGTCTTACTCCTGAGACAGTAACTTTTGTAAAAGGAATTGCAGGTGATACAGCAGATAATATACCAGGTATTCCAAATATTGGAGACACAACAGCTCTTGCTCTTTCCAAACTCTATACAACAATAGAGGATTTGTATAAAGAAATAGAAGGAAAAACAAGTGATGAACTAGATGCAGTTGTAAATAAATGGAAAACAAATGGTATAAAAAGAAATCCAATGAAATATCTAACAGCTAACGAAGTTTTCGAAAATAAAGGAGAAAAACTTTCAGCAAAAGAAATTGGACTCCTTAGTGAAAAGTTAGCTACAATAAAAACAGATATAGATGTTGGAAATTCTTTAGATGGTTTAACATTTACCTACGACAAAGACCTTTTCAAAAAGGAATTAGAAGCATACGAAATTACATCAATTAAATTGTAATAAAAAAGAGAGGTTTCCCTCTCTTTTTTATTTTCTTAGAGTAAAAGAACCAAAACCTAAAGTTTTTCTTCTCTTTTCTTTTTTATCTTCAACTTTTTCAACTTCTTTTCTTTGTTCATTAGTTTGTTTTTGATTTATATCAAATATAATTTTTCCGTGCATATCAGCATCAGCAACATCATAAAGAGTAAGTAGTGCTTCGTAATCCAAAGAAGAACCTTTATATTTATTAAAAATAACTACAGCAAAATCTTCTGGACTATATTCATTTAAAACAGAGGCATCATATAATTCATCTACTATTAAAGAAAAATTATATCTACCAATTTGATATGCTAAAATGTTTATTTTCTGAATTAGCGAAACAGTTCTTAATTTATAAACAAAATCTTTAATATTTCTAACTTTCTTAGGTGATGATGTAACTTCTGGAATAGATTGTAAAAATTTAGGGAAATTTCTTACAATTTCAGGAAATTCATTAAAAACCAAAGAATAATTCAAGAAATTCTTAAACAAATACAAATATGTTTCTGTAATAATCTTCTTTTTAGCAGATTCATCTCTTCTCTTTTCTTCCATTCGTTTATCTTCTTCTTTTCTCAAAACAGCGTCTTTTTGATATTTCTTTTGAGCAAATAGAGCAAAAGAAGACAAATCAAATTCGTTTTTATTGGTATTGTTAAAGAAGAAATCAGTAGTTTCTGCTTTTTCAGTAACAATATTCTTGTTTTCAATAGAAACATTTTGTTCTAATTCATTTGCTTTTTCAGAATTAACAACTTCTTTTTCTATAGGATTCTCTTTAACTAAAGAAACTTGTTTACTTTCTTCAGTTTTAGAAGAATCATCTTTGTCAAAAGGAAAAAATTTAATTCCTCTGACTCTAACATTGTGATTTTTATATTTATTTAAAGATTCTTTTTGTTCGTCTAAAACCTCTTGTAATAAATCCTGCATAGGAATCCTTTCTTATAAAACAAAGTTACCTTCACTTGTTTCATAATAAACTTTTATATTGAAATCTTTGTCGTGTTCTCTGATGAAATTTATTAATGCTTTTTCATTTTTCTCACTATGAGGAATTTCAGTTGATAAGAAATAATAAGTAATAAGTAATTTATCAGCTTTTTCACTGTCCTCAATCTGAGTAATCAGATAATACTTTGGAGTTTTAAACATATATACCAAAGGACCAGATTCTAATAAATTGTCTAAATCGACAACATTAGAATTAAACGAATAGATTGGTTCTCCAAAATAATTAATAGTTTCTGCTAATAAAGATAAATAATCTTCATTATATTTAGAAGCACTTTCTCCGTCGTATTCCCAAATATTTGATAGATATAAGCTACAAGCATCTCCATAAATATCTTTAGGAGAACTAACTTTAATAGGAACCCAAGAATGACCAAGATATTCTATTTCTTCTTCAGGGAAAGGAGCTTCCTCAGCTAAAGATACGAAACCAAATTTGTAACCAGGAATATTTGGTAATTTCTCTAAAGATGTAAGTAAATCAGGGTCATCTAAATCCACTTCTATTTGTTCCCAAGGAATAGGGGTAACAACTTTTTCTGTTTTATTTTCAATTACATTTCCATTTTCATCATATATAACTTCTAACTCTTCTGCTTCATCAGTTTCTTCTTCAACAATAAAATCAGAATTTTTTGTTTCATCTAAACTAATAACTTCTTCACCCATATTTTTAATTAAAGAAGATATTTGTTCGTCCATTTGAGTTGTATCTGCTTTATTGTTTCCACATCCACCAATAAAACATAAAGACATAGATAGAAGCATTGTACAAATAAATTTTCTCTTCATAAAAAACTCCTTAATGTAAAGGTATAATTAAATAAGGATTTTCATTCCCTACTTTTCTTATAAATAATATTGAATCAGAATCAAATTTATATTTAATATTGTTTTTATCTAAAGAAAAGGATTTTCCGTTAAATTCTCCTGTACCAGAGATATTAATTCTAGCACCAAGAACATAATTTGAAACTTCTTCATTGGAAATTTCGTTATCAATAATAACATTTACAACAGGAAACAATGCACTGTCACTTAAATCATCTCCAAAACGAATTTCTTCATTATTAGATATAAATTTAAAAACAAATGAGTTAAAGGCTTCTAAGTAAGACATATTGTAAATTTCAGGAGATTTCATATATATAAGCTCATCTCCATTATTAGAAAATAATGAAACACTATAATCAGAAGCATTATTATAATAATTAACTTTAATAACCGAAGAGTTAGCAGCTTCAGAATTTACAACAAGTCCAAAATAATTATCAACCATTTCAAACTGAGAAGGAAAATCTTCAAATAATGTAAAATAAGAATAAGAAACATTATCAGTTCCATTTAAATTCTTGAATAAATCATTTTCTACTTCAAAAAATTCTTCAATTTCTTTTTTTGTATCAATAACGCTTTTATTGTAAACATTAATATAAGAATCTTTTGGTAAAATAGAAGAATAATCATACTTTCTATCGATACTCTTTAAATTAGAAGAAGCAATAGCACTAAATATGACATCTTTATCAATTAATGAATCTATATTATAAGAAATAACATAATCTGTTTTATATTTATTTTCAGAAATTTTTAAATAAAAAGATGTAACAAGTGTTCCTATCAAAACAACCATAAGAACTACAAGTATAATTATCTTTTTCTTGGAAATTTGTTTAATCAAGGTAAGCCTCCTAAATATATAAATACTTCGTACTTATTATATATCTAATTTTTTTATTTTTCAGATAAAGATAGTTTTAGACATAAAAAAAAGCTCTTGAAGAAGAGCTTGAAGTTTTTGATATAAAGAAAGCTTAAGGAAGCTTTATATTATCAAGCCATCGATAAGGGAAAACCCTAATCGTTTGCGACCTATTATTGTATGGAGTGGCTTAAGCGTCACACCATAAAAAGAACTTTCTAGGATGAACCTCACCCCAGAAACAAGGTCAGCCACAATATCTGGCTTGAACAAATTTCCTCTTACGAAAAAATATTTAAGATTAATATATTATACAAAGAATATAGTTTAATTATTCATAAGATATAAGAAATTTTTCAAAAAGTAATTTTTTTCATATAATACTAAAAAAATTGTATTATAAAGATATATTTAGAAAAAGAGGTCGTAATTATGTCTGAAATTTATATAGATATTGACAAGTATATAAAAAAAGAAGAAGATATGGCTCTGGATAAGTACAAAGAAGATGAAGAGATAACTATAGGCTTAGTTCCATACAAAGAAATCAGCTATAAATATGATTCTGGTTATGGAGCTTATGCTTGTGAACAAATAATGGAAAAAGATGAAATGCCAGAGACTTTCAAAATAAGTGGAAACTTTATAACACAATTGATAATAGGTCAAACCTATGAAGCAACAGGAAAAGTCCAAGTATATAACAAAAAGAAACAATTAAAAGTAGAAGAAATTAAAAAGATTACTCCAAAAACAGTAAGAACAATAAAACTATTTTTAAAAAGTTTAGATGGAATGGGACCATTTTCAGATTTAATATATGAAGAATATGGTGAAAACGCAATAAATGTAATAAGAACTAACCCATTAGACTTAAAAAAGCTTTGTCCTGCTATATATGATGAACAAGCTCTTGGTTGGCAAAAACAATTATTAGAGATGTCAGATTATCAAGAATATATGACAGATTTAATAAATTTCGGAATGAAACCAATTCAAGCAAAACAATTCTTTGATAAATACAAAGAATTATCTGTTGAAAAGATAAAACAAAATCCATATAGATTAATTGGAGAAATTAAAGGTTTCGGATTCTTAAAATGTGATACTATAGCCAAAAACATAGGTTTCCCTCTAGATTCAGATTCAAGAATATCAAATGCCATTGTATATATCCTAAATACAGCTCAGTATGAAGGAAATACATATATGACAGAAAAAGAACTTTTGTCAAAAGCTTCTGACCTTTTAGATGTAAAACTTCCAGTAAGAGATATGAAAGCGTTTTTTAAGCAAAATGAAAATTCTAAAAAAGCTTTATATAAACTTGGAAACATTACATTTAATATAGATATGGATGAAATTAGAAAAGCAGTTTATGATTATGATAATGCTGTCTATAAAAAAGATAAAGAAGAATCCAAAATAATACTCTTCTCTATTCCTAAAGAAAAGATATTAGACCAGATGAATATATTAAAAATTTCTGGAACAATAATAATTGATGAAAAACACGGTTCGAAGAAGATTTATGATAAGTATCTATATATCTGTGAAGAATTTATCGCCAAAAAGCTTTACGATATAGAAAATTTTGCTGAACCAGTTGATGATAATATAGATTTAGAAGATTTGTTAAACAGATATCTTGATAAAAAAGGTATTAAACTAGAAGAAATGCAGTATCAGGCAGTTATAAATTCAGCATCAACATATGGTGGATTTTCTGTAATAAATGGTAGTGCTGGTTGTGGTAAAACTTTCACACTTAATATAGCTCTTAAATTAATAGAAACAATTTATACATATAAATATGGATATTTTGAACCAATGATACTTGCACCAACAGGAAGGGCTGCAAAAGTTGCTACAAACGCTACAAAAAGACAGGCATCAACAATTCATAAAGCACTTCGTCCTCAAACAGAAGGTGGATTCTTCTTCAACGCAATGAACAATTTGCCTTATAACTGTATAGTAGTAGACGAAACATCTATGCTTGATGTTGAAATGGCTAGATATTTATTTGAAGCAATTTCAAGAAAAACAAAAGTAATATTTATAGGAGATACAAAACAGCTTGCTTCAGTTGGACCTGGAAATGTACTTAGAGACATTATAAATAGTAATAAATTTAAAGTAACAACTCTAAATGTTGCAAAAAGACAAGGAAAAGATTCTGGAATTTATAAAAATGCAACAAGAATTGTTATGGGGGAAATGATTACTACTGAAAAAGAAACTGGAGATGCATACGTATTTAATTCAAAAGAAAATTCAATAATAATTTCAAAAGTATTATCTCTATATGAAACATTATATAAACAATTAAAATTAGAAGAAATACAACTTCTGGTTCCACAAAAAGGTGGACTACTTGGAACTAATTATATGAATTTTATACTACAAGATAAATTCAATCACGAAAATAATGAACTAAGAATTTTAAACAAACAAATATCTGTAACTTTAGAAAATGGGAGCCCTGCAAAATATGAACTTTACTTTAAAAAAGGCGATAAAGTTATAAATACTAAAAATAATTATGATTTGCCTTGGTACATATTAAAAGATGGAAAACTTGAATTAGAACCGAATGGTCTTGCAGGAGTATCTAATGGTGAGACTGGGAAAATAATAAAAATAATTCAGTCTAAAGATGAAAACAGAAACATCGTAAATAGAATTGTTGTAAGATATGATGATAAATACATTGTTTATGTAAATGATTTTGAAAATCTAGACCACGCATATGCTATGACAATACATAAGTCTCAGGGTTCTGAATGGCCAGCAGTAATAATGCCAATAACATTTTCTAGTTATAGAATGTTAGAAAGAAACCTTCTATATACAGGATATACAAGAGCGAAAAAATGGATTGCTGTAATAGGAGATGTACAAGCTATAAAATATGGAATAGATACAGAAAAATCAATAGAAAGACAGACAGGTCTATTAGATAGAATAAATGATTTATTTTAAAAAAAGGAGGCTTTTAGCCTCCTTTTTAATTATCAAAAACTGATTCGTAATACAAATCTTTGTTTTCCAATAAATTTTTCCAAGAAATCAAAGACCCATCTTCTAAAACAAAGTCTATAAAATTATCATCATCTAAAATTTCTATTAAATAAGGAATAACTTCTTTAAATCTATTCAAAGATACTCCTGATTTAGAATAAACAGAAGTTATGTTTCCAGATTCATCAAAATTAAATAAAATACCAATGTTTTTAAAAAGTCCTATAATATTTTCTGGATTGTTTGGTAGCCCTAAATTGTCAAATAATTCCGAATGTTCATCAAGTAATAGAACAAAGTCTATTAGAGAATCTTTAGATATTTCGAATTTGCTATTAGTTATATACATCAATTTTTCCATAATTTTACCTCTTATTTTATTATAACATAATTTTAAATAAGTCTCAATGAAGATTGAATTTTCTTCATAAATAAATAAAATAAAAGTAATTAGATAAAGGAGTAATTAATATGAAAAATCCAATTGAAGAAAAAATAACAGAAGAAGTTTCTAAAGATTTAGATACATATCTAGAAAACAATCAATTTGAAACAACGAGAGAACCTTCTAGATATAAAAATATATGGAGTCCAATTGTAAAAATTTTATTTGCACTAGGGCTTGTTTGTATTATAATTTATTTATTAAATACAAAAATGGACAATAATAAGCTCAAATACTTTAATTATATAGAAGGAACTTGGATAGACGAAAACAATAATAATTATGAAATATATGATGGAAAAATAGAAATAAACCAAGGCAAAAAAGATGACCCATTCTATACAGGAACAATAACTAATATACTAGAAACAGATTCTGGATATAAAGTTATAGTTAAAGGATATCAGATTTCTCATCAAAACAAGCAAGTATTAGATGAAAAAGTAGAAAAAGTAATGAATATCTCATTTGAAATACAAGATTATACAGAAGAATTCGAAAAACCTATGAAAATTAAAATAGGTAATAACGAACTTGGATTTATAAGAGTAACAAATATAAAGAATATAAACAAATAAAAAAAGAGAACCTCTTAGGTTCTCTTTTTTGTAAGCAATTGCTTGACCATCTATAAATTACCAATCCTTGGTAGAGAATGTGCTTCCATCAGGAGTCTCAATACTTGAAACTGTGTTACCAGCAGAACCGTTAAACCAGTTATAAACGCTTCTACCGAAGAGGAAGAGTCCTACACCAACAGAAAGAGCAACAGCAATACCCATAACCTGTTCTACGTTAGGTCCACCATTTTCATTTGCAAGTACGTGGTCAATATCCTTCATAAAATTCTTCATTACTTAAAACCTCCGTATTAGTTTTTTTGTATGAGTTCTTTCGAACACTATACATTAGTTAAATAATTCTAAAAGTATAATTTGAATCTGTCGTATAAAGTGCTCGACCTTTTTTTGTAAACTCAAATTATATATTATATACTATGAATTAGCCATAACTTTTATAAAACTAAATGTGTTTTAAGCAAAAAAAGAGAAGGTTTAATTACCTTCTCTTTTACGTATTTATCCAATTATTTCAACTTCTTCAGAAGATTCTTCTTCTGTGTCTGACTCCGTTTCAACAGGTGAAATACTTCCATCATCTTCAACTTCATATTCATAGTTAGTTTCAAAGTCTTGATAAATCTGGCTGCTCTCATATTCAAGAGTTAAACCTTTTTCTTCATAGAAAGCTTTCATATAAGTCATAGAATCATAAAGTCTTCTAGCATTCTTTCTTATCTCAGATGTCTTAGAATACAATTCCTCAACAGAATCTGTCTCTAATCCAGTAAAGAATTCATTAAGATAAGTATAGAAAGAAGTTAAACATTCTACAACTTCATTTCTATAAGTATTAAGATTTTCATTCTCAATATCAAGCTTCTTTAAAGTTGTAATTTCATCTTCTAATACCACAAGGTCATTAGAAACACCAGTTTTATTATAGTGAGAAATAATAGCATCATCCACAGTAGCTGAAAATTGATTCATAGTTCTATCAATAGTAAACAATGCAATGTTTTCTTCTGCACTAAATTTATCATTTCTAACATATAAATTAAAATTAGTTCCATAATAAGCTGTTTCTTTAAGAGCACTATAATACTCAACAAAATCAGTCATATTATTGCTTATCTCTAAGAAATCAGTCATTCCAGCGTTTGCAATAGAAGCAGCACTTAAGAATCCTTCAAATTTACCATAATCAACTTTTTGATAAGCATCCTGTAAGTATACAACAGACTCTCTAAATTTAACAAATGACTTAACAAGTTGTTCTTTAGCAACTTCCATAGACTCAGGAGCATCTAAAGAATTAAGAGAGTCAATATCAAATTGAAGTCTATTTAAATAATAGTTGTAGTCATTAATATTATAATTATCAATAGCGTGTCCAACTAAAGCATAATCTTTTTCAAACTGCTCAGCATAAATATTTACAACAGTGTAAAAAGCATATTCTTTAGCAGTTAAATTTTCCAAAGGAATTGCTTCAACAGTATAATCCAATGTTACATCATTTACAACTTCATTGTCAGTATTTATTTCGTCTGTATTAGTTTCTTCACTAGAAGAGTCTGCTACACTTTCAACTTGCTCTTTATTAGAATCTTTTGTTTGGAGATTATTTCCACATCCAGAAAGAGAAAACAACATAACTCCTAAACCTAAATAAATTAAAAATTTTCTTTTCATAAAAATATCAGTTAAAAACTGAACTCCTTTCAAATATTGAAATATACAAAACCTTATTTATTTTATTGATATTTTTTCTATTTAATTATAATTAAAAGCATTAAAAAAGTCTATAATAAAAAGTAGAAACATTATTGTAGGAGGAATCATAGTGATATACTTAATACCAAAAAAGAAGAGAGAAGAGTTCAGAACCACAGATAGATTTAAAACTATTCTAAGTGCAATTGAATCTCTTCATATCAAAAATTCCTACACAATAGGAAATATATCAGAATTAATTAAGAAATACAATACATATGAAGAATGGCGAGAAGGATATTTTTCATCTGGTTCTCAAAGAGATGAAATTCTTTCAAGTCTTGATAATCTTACAAGAAAAGCAAATACAGATTATTCCTACTTTATTTTCAAAGGAAAATTACCACAAGAATATGTCCCTTATATTAATGAGGAATATGGTAGAACAAAAGAGAATTTATGTACGATTGCAGAAATCTTGAAGGAAGACTTTGAAGAAAAAGAAATGGATTTCTCACTAGAAGAAATCTTCGCCACAATTTATGTGTATGTAATTCAAATTCCTTGGGAAGAAAAAGAGAGAGGTTAACCTCTCTCTTTTTTTATTCTTCAGAATCAATAATTGTAATAGAAGAATCAGTTTCACTAGAATCTTCATTGTCGTTTTCATCTATAACTTCTTCAACATTTTCTGTTTCTTCATTATCAGAAACATATTCTTCATCAATTAAGCCACCATCTGTAAAATCAGCTAGAATATCAACTCCAAGTTCATTTAAAACATTTGTCAATTCTTCAACAGTTTTAAATAATTCATCTTCTAAAACCTGTTTTTCTTCTTCTGAAGAAGAAAAACATTGCTGGTTATATATTATAGTATATTGTCTAAGAAGCTTATACACAGTGATATACTTATTATACAAATCCATATCCTTTGGAGAAAGTGTAGTAGATTGTTCTTCTATACTCTCAATCAAAGCATTCATTAAAGAAATATAATTCTGAGCATTAACAGAATCGTCATTTTCAGAGTATTCAATACATAAGTACATATAACTCATCAATTCTTTAAAATGTTTTCTAAGTAAAGACTGTAAATTTGTAGAACCATCACTATTTAAACCAAAAAGTGCAAAGAAATTAGAATTATGAGTTTCAAGGTATTCATTAAAATCTAAACCATAATCCTCAAAGTCTTCGGTTTTAAAAGAAAGTTCCTTATTTATATTTATGTTTTTAAATTCAAAAGAGAAGGAAGTCTTCTTATTAAAGATTTCAGCCTTATAGAATTGGTTGTTCTTTACATATATATAAAGAGTATAATCATTTTTAAATGAGTTACAAATCTTAGAGAATATTTTATAATTCAATGAATTCTCACCACTAACATTTTTAAAAATACCATCTAAACTATCAAAATCTTCAGAAGTAACGTTTATATTGAAACGTCCAATTCCTTTTGTAAAGATATAAAACTGTTCTTTATCTACAGTATAATAAAATCTATTAGAATTATTTTTTGCAAAAATGCTTAAACCTTTTTTCAAATCTTCTAAAAACAATTTTTCGTCAAAACCATCGAAATCACTATAAATAGTAGAAATAATAGGAGAAAGCTTTGCATTCATCATAGTATTGTTATCAGGTATTTCTAATATAGTCTGATAAACTTCATCAATTTCTGTCTTAAATAAAATATCATCATTAAAAATTATTTGAATAGGAAGATAAATACCAATCTTAGAACTTTCAAGTTCTAGTCCGAAACTACCATCTACTGCTAAATTTCCTGAATTTTCAAAGTTAGTATCAAAATAACCTTTGTAAACAATGTTTGTTGTATCATAATCTTGTTCATCTTCTATATATGAAGTTTTTGCGTAATTTATTTCTGTAAAACCATTATTAATTTTAGTTTCATTAAAGATATCTGTAATTTTTATCTTCTTATTATTACTAAAAATTGATAACCCAATAATAGTAATAAGGAAGACACTAATAAAACAAATACAATATTTTAAAATTCCTGAAAAAACTTTATTTTTCATAAAAATCTCCTTAATAATCAAAATCATACAGTTATATTATAATTTTCCACAACAAAAAAACAATAAAAAAAGAGGCTAATAATAGCCTCTGAAAAACATTCAAATTTGTGTGGGTTTTAATCCCTTAATACTCTATGAAGAGTGTTATGTTTTTTTGTTGAATATTGGTCCCTATTAAAATAGGGAAATTTAAATAAAAGCTTTAAGAAGCCTTTATATATTAAGCCTCGTCTGCATCCTCAAGAGCCTTCTCGTATGCACCAAGAACAGCTGCAACAAGGTCATCACGAGCTTCCTTTGTGATGGGGTTGTAGATGTTAGCATACTTTGTCTCTCCGCCAGACTCATAACTACGCTGAGGCATTGAAGCGAAAAGAGCTCCATCCTTACTCTGAACGATTGCAATATCGTTAAGAACGATAGAGTCATCGATTACAACGCTCGCATAAGCCTTTCTAGCACTCTCAGGATTCTTTACCAACCTAATATTAGGTACATCAATCTTCATCTTACTCATTAATTTTTCCTCCGTTACGTTGATTTTTATTGATGTGTATAGCAAGTATGTCAAATTTTTTACCTGTCAGATTTGTATATCCGCTTCCGCAGATAGGGGCCCCGAGGGCAAATCAGGAAAATTTTAACACACACGCCTAACTTTTTTCTCCTAAAAATTTTAAAATAAATTTTAGAATTAATATATTATATAGCCTGAATCAATTAATATAACTGTTTTTATGAAATTTTTTAATTATTTTTTTAAGTAAATTTATTTTTATAGGAGATAAAGCTAAGATATTTTTTGATAAACCTTAAAAAATGTTTATTTTATATTCTGATTAGATATATTATGAAATAGAAAATTATATTGAATAGGAGATATTATTTTGAATAGATTTGATTTTAAACCAGTAGATGATTTAGAAAACGAAGAATTAAATACAAACAATAACTCCAATCCTGCAGATGATGAATTAGAGCCAGATATTGTAGAAAGTTTCAATGAATCAGAAGAAGAGTTTAATGATACATCTGATGATTTACAAACTAAAGACTACATAGAAAGAGATTCTGCTTTTGAAGAAGAATCAAGCTTAATGGATTCACTATTATCAGATGCAGATGATTTAGGAAATGACTATGGATTAGATTTAGGAGATGATTTAAGTACATCTCTTGAAGAGGAAGAAAACAAAGAAGAATCTTTTACCTATAGTCAAGACTTTGAAAGTGATGAAAGCTCAGACAGCGATAGAAGTTCATTAGAAGACGAACCTTTTAAAGATGAATCTTTTAATGAAGATGAATATATAGATGAACCTTTCAAAGATGAAAATGATTATGAAGGTGAAATAGAGGAACCTTATCAGTATTCAGAAGATGAAGGTGAAGCAGATTTTGATGATTCAAACAATTATTATAATGATGCAGAAATTTCATCAAGAAGGAAAAAAGGAAAATCTTCTAATTTAGGTCTTAAGATTGTTGTTGGAGTTGTAGCTATTGGAGTTATAGTTGGAGCTGCTGTAGGAATTAGATATCTAATGAATAACGGTGATAAATTATTTAAGAAATCCAACGAAGAAACTCAAATAGAACAACCAATCGAAACAACAACTCCTTCTATAGAAACAACCCCAACAGTTGACGAAACTTCTAAAGATACAGAAACTTCATCAACACAGAGTATTGATGTTGAAACAGAGAAGAAAGACGAAGTAAAAGAAGAAGATAATTCAACTGAAGTTTCAAGTTTCTTACAGAATTTTACAGGATATGTTGTTGATATCAATAATAAAGAAATTTATGTATCAGATAAATTAACATCTGAGCAAGAAACTCTTTTAAAGAACGATTTCGATAGCTATATCTCAGATACAGATATAACAGTATATATTACTGAAAATCAATATAATGAATTAAAAGGAATTACAAACCAAGAAGAAACTACAACAGATGGTCCTATCATTATTGGTGGAGATACAAATACTCAAACAGAGCAATCAACTTCTTCAAGTGAAGATAAATACTATCACTTCTCTGGAGATTGTGAGACAATGGGACTTATAGGAATGCACGCTATAAAGTTAAGCGAATTAAACAATGATTTTGCTCCTTGTCCTGATTGTGGAAACAATATTGGCTCAGCAAGTAAAAATGCAATTGACTATGATTATTCATTAAATCCTGAATTAGCAACAATTATTTACAAAAAATTTAACATTGATGCTGAATCTCTTCCTGTTTGGACAACAATTGGTAGTAAGATAACAATTTCTTATATTCAAAATGAAGAGACATTGTTAAATGATGTAATAGAAGTATCTAGAGCAAAATCAAATCAAGCAACAGAAAGTTCTACAGTAGATGGAACAAGTGATAGTTCTGTAGATGATTTAGATGATTATAGATTATCAGATACAAGTATCTTTGGTTCAGAATTCGATGCAATTGTAGCAACAATTAATGACAGAAGAAAAAATGAAACAAAGAGAACTGGAAATGTCCTTGATGATGAATTAAGCTTAGCAGGAGAATCAACAAAGGATAGTGTAAGCACAAAATTACAAATCGGAGCTTGTGAATATGTATGGATTCAGATAGTTTGGAAAAAGAATTCAGATACTCCATCAGTTCCAGATGTTGATGATGTAACAGTTGAATTACAGACTCCATCAGGTTCATTAATAAATGAAAGCAATATCGATGGATATGGAAAGAAATGGGTAGACAAGAAAGTTATTAACTACGTATTAAAGAATCCTAAGGTAGGTAACTGGACAGTATACTTCACAAAGAATATTGGAGATTATTTAGGAGATGTAACAATTCAAGCTGCTCCTATGTCAGGTTTCTTACAGATTAAGAAAGCTGCTGCTAAATATACTGAAGGTCAATTAAAGGTTATTTGGGAAGCAACTGGAGTAAAAGATGATTACTGCAAAGTACAAATCTATGCTAGAAACGGAAGCAATGATATTCTTCTTTATTCTGGAAATACTCTTGATGATAACGTTAGAACAGTTGATATGGTTGATATTGATGCAGCTAAGATTGCGGGAAATATTTACGACATTATAATTAAAGTAACAGACGTAGATGTTTCGGCTGGAACTCCTAAGAAATATACATATCAATTTATCACAGATGAATATACTATAAAGAACGTAGAAGTTCCAAATCTTTAATAAATACAAAAAAGCAGGAATTGTTATTCCTGCTTTTTTTATTGTAAATATTGAAAAAATTAGGCATTATTTAGATATAAAATAACTAATATAGAATAGAATTAAAAGAACAATGTTTTTTATGAAAGGATAAAAAGTATGAGATTTGAAGATTTAAATGGTCTTAGAGCCTACGCAACATCCGTTTCAGAAAATACAAGCGAAAGCGATAAAGAAGCTTACGGAAATTTACTTATGGAAGTATTTAATTTCCTTGGCTATACAGAATCGTCTGTATTATCTGGTGGAGCTTATAATATGGCTTCAGAACAAACATTCCAATTTGCAATAAGAACAGATGATGATAATTCAAGCGATAGAGTATATTTTAAAATTGTTGAAGTTGGAGTAGATTTAAGTGGATTTGAGCAAGATATTAGAGAAACAATCGTCGCTCATCAAGGAGTTGTAGGACTTACAAAGTATTATGTAATTACAAATGGTATTATCTACAAAATATACCAAAATACACCTTCTGAAACTGAATTAATCAGAATAGAAGATGTAGGAACAGTAAATTTAACAGTTCCAGCAAAAGATGATGCAAAAATCTTTTCAGTAATATCTATGCAAGGCTTAAAAGGAGAACCTCAAAATTTTGATATTGATGATATCAATTTAGATGAACCTGAAGAAGAGCCTGAAGAAGAACCAAAAGAAGAGGCAAAACAAAAGAAAGAAATAAAGCTTCCTACAATAGATGAAAAAACTATTGATTTAATTAAAAAGATTTCTTTAGTTGTTTTAGCCATAATAATTCTTTTACTTGTATTTAAATTCTTAACTGCAAAACCAGACAGTGAAAAAACATCAGAAACAAATATCAATATAGATGTTAATAAGAATGATGATACAAAAAATAAAACAAACACAAATTCTTCTTTAATAACAATTGATTCAAACTTAGAAAATATTTCAGCAGTTTTAGATTTGTCAGTATCCAAAAACGATACACTTTCTATTAAGTTTATAAGTGACTTAGAAGAAGGAGCAATTGTAAAACTTGGTATTTTCTGCGGTGATAATTCCAATTATTCATATCAAAAGATAGATTCAACAGGAACATTTAATGGAACATTCCAAATTCCTGCAACTTGGGGAGAACAAAAAGTAACTGTTGGAGCTTATTTAAGATTCGATGAAAGTGGATATAGCCAACCAGAAAATGTAAAGAAGAGATATGGTTCTAACGGAGAAAAGATTAACTGGAATAAAGATTATTCAGCTAATATGATTACTTATTCAGAAATTAATCACAGCAATCAATTAGTAGAAGCTCTTTTAAAGAAACAAGCAGAAGAAAGAGAACTTCAGTTAAAAAATGCATTTGAAAAAGATTTCGCTTACATTGATACAAGAGTTGATGCTTTCGGAAATATCAAACACGTACCTGCAGGTTTCAGTTTTGATGAAACAAACATTACAGAAAGTAGAAATATTTATCCTATGATTTATTATGATAAAGCATCTAATACTTCATACTTCTACATCATCTGTGGATATGCTGGAACACAATTTGTTAGATTTGAAAGCGTTGGATTCGCTTGTGACGGATATAACTGGTCTTATGATAACGGAACAAACGTAAAGAAAGATACAGTTGTAGGAAATAAAAAAGCAGAATGGATTTATTTCAACAATGTTGATACTCCTCAATTATTAAACGATATGGGACTTGTAGCAGCTTCAAAAGATACACAGCTTTATTTAGTTGGAGCAATTAGCCCATCATTCAATATAACTGCAGAAGATAAAGCTTCTATAGCTCAATTCTTAGCAATATATGAAACATATTATGGAAACGGAACTTTTGTTCCAGATGTTTCACTTTTTAAAGAAAGTACTCAAAATATTACATTAAACTATATAAAAGAACCTATTGAGATGAGAGAAAGAAGCTCAGCAGAATTAAATAGCTTAATATTATTACAAAATTCTATGAGCCAGAAAAAATTAAACAATGAAGAAATTTCAAAAGACGATGAAGAACTCTTAGAAATGATGAAAAAGACATTTAGACCAATTTCTAAGACAATGAAGGGAAAGATTTACAGTTCAGTAGTAAATTCAGAGCCAACAGCTCTTTATTATGATGATTATGAAACTGGAAAGAAATTCTTTAAAATTTACTTTGTATATTCAGCAACAGGCGAAATAGAAGATGGTTATATTCCTTATATTAATGTATATGAAGACAGAACTGTTATTATCCCTATAAAGACAATAACTGCAAAGACAACTTCAGCAGACAAAGTATTTGCTCAATATCAAATAACTGATACGTTCTATAATGAATTAAAAACATATTTTGCCAATACAAATTATGAACAATTTAATTAATTGAATACAAAAAAAGAGAGAAAAATTTCTCTCTTTTTTTTATTGTTTGTGTGATAAGATTTGCTAAATTTTATATAATAAATTATAACTAATTATTCGGTAGGAAAATTTATTTTTAAAGACTCTATGTCTTTTCGTGTGATAGTTCTAATTTATTTTTCTACAAACTTAAATTATTCGCAAAAGACAACTTTTGCACTTTAAACTCACGTAACATACGTACTAACGTAACCTACGTAAAAACAATTTTTTATTTAAACTTAAGACGCTAGTCTTAAACAAGTACTAAAATGTGGTTAACCTATCTCGGCACAGACATCCGTTTGATGTAAAATGAAACCCTACTGACTTGTTTATTTGCCGTTTTTTCTTAGTCAGGAAAAAAAGAGCTTCCCAAAGGCCTAGGAGCTCTTTTTTTGTTGTATTTTTTTTGAAAAATTATGAAGTCAAGAAATTAAGATTAAAAAAATATTAATTTTTACTTGTTATATTAATATCTATATGTTATACTAATATCAAGAAGAAGTAATTAAACTTTTCTAAACAAAATATAATAAATTAGATATAAATATAGGAGGAATTTTTATGGAATCTGTTTACAGAAAGGTCCCATATGATGTTGAAAGGATTAACGAGGTCATCAATGCATTCAAAGCAAGAAATTTAAGACCAGAAGATATTACAATTCTATTTGATATGGACAATACACTTTGTCTATATTCAAGAGATGGTGATGATGCAACAGCCTTAAAGCTTATGTGGAACAAGAATTATTATAAAAATCTTCCTTGTTTCCAAGAAGCACCTGCAACAATTGAACTTTTGCAGAAAATGGGCTTCAAGATTAAAATTCTTTCTGCTTGTATTAAGTCTAAATACTGCAAGAAAGAAAAACTTGATTGGATTCATTATCATCTTCCATCAATCAATGACGAAGATATTATTCTTATCGAAAACGGTGAGAATAAAGCTGATTACATTGATAATATCGAGAATTGTATCCTAATTGATGACTACTATAAGAATTTGATGGCTTGGTATGAGGCAGGCGGAATAGCTATTAAAAAGACCTATTCTGGAAAAGAAAGACCTATCCCTCAGTGCTCATCTCTTGTAGAAATTATCGGAATCCTTTGGGACTTAGGAGTAATCACAAAATAAAAAAAAGGAGCGATTTAAGCTCCTTTTTTTATGTTCTTAACAATCACATATAAAGCGTAAAGATGTATAAGTATAATATAGCAATTATATAAATCTTTACCAATCATTCCAAATATTATAGAAAATGCTTCGCTATTTCCTAATTGACCAATAAACGAAATAGCAAATAAAGGAATAAATACAAAAACATTTAATAATTCTTTTTTCTCTAAATTTCTTTTTAATGCAAAATTTAAAATAGCGTATCCAATCCAAATAGTATCAATAATAGATAAAACGATAACTAAGAAAAAGTTGCTTATAAATAATTGAATAATATCCATTCCAAACAAAAATGATAAAGTTGGAAGTCCAGTTAAACCATTTAAAATCAAAGATACCAATATAAAAGTTTTATCTATCGTTATCGATTCTTTCTTTAAATTCATATATTAAATCCTCTCAAAATGAAATATCTCTTATATTATATGAGAAAAAGCGGAAAATAAAGAAAAAAACTGGAGCAAATAAAAAGGAGAGAGATAAAAATCTCTCTCCTCTAATATTAAAGTTCAAGGTATTTAATAGTCTTAATCAAGATATAAGATATTTCAGCTCTTGTAAGTTCTCTTGTACCATTTCTAGTATCATTAGAATCAATTATTCCCATAGACATAAGGTGAATAGCTTCTTGAGCACAATC
>AUXO014899230.1_pt1 | contig 23266 bp, 22 predicted proteins | sample 768731 | NCBI WGS metagenome assembly AUXO01 (sample SAMN02715735, study PRJNA202380) | gut metagenome | biome: sheep rumen | host: Ovis aries | place: New Zealand: Palmerston North | reverse complement strand
ATTGCTCATCCAATCAACCAAGAAGTAAGAACTATGTTTGAAAAAGAAATTCTAGATGCTTATGATAAAGCAGAAGATGTTCAAACTTCAGAACCTGAAGAAGAATAATTAGTAAATTAAGACCTACATGGTCTTTTTTAATTATTAGTATTTAAATAACTTATAAAATATTGTATAATGTATACAATGATATGATTATAGGAGAAATATTATGATGGAAAATGAAAATATTGCAAAATTACAGCATGAGTACGGTGATGAAATACAAAAAATATCACCTAGAATATATGCCAACAAAAAATTTAGGGAATTATTGGAAAAAGCAGCCAATTTAATGTATGAAGAATTTAATCCATCATATGTTAATCAAAATGGTCCAGTAACAAGAGGCGTTATGCATAGTAATGATTATTATTTTAGGGTTTCTGATGATGGTAATTCTATAAACTATGGTTATTCCCAATCTAATCCTAGCGCAATAAACAATGGATATACAGCTCAACATATTGCATATGGATTTGAAATATCATTAAATGACGAAGGTAATTTAGTTGTTACTTCTAAGGGTGGAAGCTTTGATGAAAAAATAGATAATAGTAATAAAGATCAAAATACGTATATGGAATATACTGGAACAATATATGATAAGAATGGAAATATTATTAAGGTTGTATCAATAGATAAGATAACCGCATTATCAGATGTCAATTTGAAAGAATTTACAAATCAAGTTAATTATTATCACTGCCCTGATTTTGGTAATCAATTTAGTCCATTAAATAGTTCGAAAGCTGGAAAATATGCTGCATCTTCAACAAAAAAATATAAATTTAGTTCTGTTGAAAGAAATATGTTAAATCCATCACTTGTTCATTATATTGATTCAGAGAGAACAGATGGTAGAGACTTTAGCACATTATATTTTGGATATCCTGAATCTTTTTGGACAATACAAATAGACTCACAATTTCCTGATAGATTATATCACTACCCATCTATTCCAGAAGAATATAAAAAAGATAGAATTACACAAGACTTACTAGATAGAGCAGCAGCAGTAGAAAGTGAAATATATAAGTCAGCTGAAGAAAGGATACTATAATAATAGACGTGAAAGCGTCTTTTTTCATATAATAATAAATCCTTCATATACTTAATTGGGTGAAAAAATGGAAAATACACAAAATTCAACAAATAGTATAGTTTTAAATCATAATATAACAATAACTGAAAGAAAAAATATAGTATTAACAGGAGTAAAGAAATTAAATAGTTTTGATGATACAGAATTCTTTATTGATTCAGTTATGGGTTCTATATTAATAAAAGGAGATAAGTTAGAGCTATTAAATCTAGACACATATACAGGTAAATTGTCCATTAAAGGAAAAATGATATCACTTAGTTATTTAGATGACAATAAAAAAATAAAAGCTGATAATATTATCTCAAGGCTATTTAAATAATGAGTCTTACTGAACAAGCAGTATCGATTCTATTTTCTTTTTTATATGGAATATTAATATATTTTACATATAAAATATCATATAAGTATTTATATGCAAATAAAAAAATATATTCATTCTTTAACTCTTTATTATTTGTTGTTGATAGTACATTAGTTTATTTCATTATTATGTATAAAATCAATGAAGGAATAATTAATATATTATTTGTTTTGATAACATTGATTACTTTTTTATTATTAAATTACTTTAATTTACAAAAAAAATGTAAAAATATGGCTAATCGATTGTAAATGAAATACTTAGTAATATATAATAATATTAATAATAAGATGGGGTAGAATATGAAAAAAATGAGTCAAAAAACAAAATTTAGAGTGACATTTTTATCAATAGCATTTATAATATCTATTGTAGTTTTTGTGTCTACTGCTTTTTCATATTTTTCTCAAATTATGAAAAATAATAAAGAAATAGAGAATTTAAAAAAAATATATAGTGAAAAATTAGTAGATGAAGAAAAATTAAAAGATGAAATAAACAAACTACAAGATCCTGAATATATGGCAAAATATGCAAGAGAAAAATACTTATATTCTAAGAACGGGGAAATAATAATAAAAATCGAAGAATAATAGAAAGGCTTGATATGGAAGAGGTATATAGATTTATTAGTGATGAAATTAATCTTAAGACAGACGATATTGTGGTTGTAGGTGTATCTGGTGGGCCAGATTCAATGGCTCTTTTATATATATTAAATGAATTTAAAAAGAAAATAGGTTTTAAGATAGTTTGCGCTCATGTTAACCATAATAAAAGAGTGGAAAGTGAGCAAGAAAAAATAGATTTAGAGAAGTATTGTAAAGAGAATAATATTATTTTTGAGTATAAAAAAATTGAGTCATGGGGAGATGACAATTTTCACAATGAAGCAAGAAGCGTAAGATATAACTTCTTTGAAGATTTAGTTGAGAGTTATTCTGCGAAATATTTAATGACAGCGCATCAAGGTGATGATTTAATTGAAACAATATTAATGAGAATTGTAAGAGGTTCAACATTAAAAGGATATAGTGGATTTAGTAGAATAGTCGACAAAGGAGACTACAAAATTGTAAGACCATTAATCACTGTAACTAAAGATGAAATTAATGAATTTAATATAAAAAATAATATTAAGTATGCAATAGATTCTTCTAATAATGAAGATCATTACACTAGAAATAGGTATAGACATATAGTTTTGCCATTCTTAAAGAGTGAAGAAAAAAATGTGCATAAAAAGTTCTTAAAGTTTAGTGAAACGTTATTAGAAAATAATAATTATATTGATAATGAAGCTAGAAAAGTGTTTAATAAAGTGTTTCAGGATGGATCATTATTCATTGATAAATTTATTCAGCTTGATAATGTAATTCAAACTAAAATAATATATAGTATTTTAGAAAAAATATATGGTGATGATTTACTTATTATTGGAGATGCACATGTTGATTTAATATTTGGATTAATCAATTCAAATAAATCTAATAGTATTGTCCATTTACCTAATAATGTTATTGTTATTAAATCATATAATGAATTAATATTCTCTTATGATGAAGAAGAATATGGTTCATATGAAATAGAAATAAATAAACTGGTTAATTTACCAAATGGTAAAATAATCGAAGAAATAGATGATATTAATGACACTTCTAATTTTACAATTAGACTAAATAGTAAAGAAATAAATATGCCTTTATATGTAAGAAATAGAAAAGATGGAGACAAAATAATAATAAAAGGTATGAGTGGGCATAAAAAAGTAAGCGAAATATTTATTAACGAAAAAATAAAAATCAGCGATAGAAAGTTATGGCCAATAGTATTAGATTCAAAAGATAATATCGTATGGATACCTGGTGTTAAAAAATCAAAGTTTGACAAAACAGGTGGCAAAGAGTATGATATTATCTTAAGATATTATTAATGAAAGGAAGAAAAATATGAATATAAAAAAACCTAAAAAAACAATGAATTTTTTACCTTATATACTACTATTTGTGGTTATTTTTGGTTCTTATTTTTATGTCAATAGATTAAGTTCTAAAATAAATAATATTGATTATAATAAATTAACTATTGAATTAGAAAGTAATAATGTTAAAGAATTAAATGTAACTCCAAAGAATAGTTCTGGTATTTATGTAATTACTGGTAAACTTAATTCATATGCAAAGAATGAATCATTTAAATTAAGTGTACCATTAACTGATACTTTAATATCTTCAATATATGATAAGGCAAAAGAAAACAATTTAGAAGTTACAACTAATAGTAATCCTGAAAATAGTCTATGGTTGAACATTTTAATAAATGTAGTTCCAATTTTAATGATAGGTGGGTTATTATATTATACTTTTATTAAACTAGGAAGTAATGGAAAAGGTACTTTTGATTTTGGAAAAAGTAGAGCTAAACTTTCTGAAGAAGGTGGATCAAAAACATTTAAGGATGTTGCTGGACTTGTTGAAGAAAAAGAAGAAGTACAAGAATTAATAGATTTTTTAAAAAATCCTAAAAAATTTACTAAAATGGGAGCAAGAATCCCTAAAGGAGTACTATTAGTAGGACCTCCAGGAACAGGAAAAACATTACTTGCTAAAGCAGTGGCTGGTGAAGCTAAAGTTCCATTCTTTTACATTAGTGGTTCTGATTTTGTAGAACTATTTGTAGGAGTTGGAGCATCTCGTGTAAGAGATATGTTTAAACAAGCTAAGCAAACTGCACCATGTTTAATATTTATTGATGAAATTGATGCAGTAGGACGTGAAAGAGGTACTGGTTTAGGTGGAGGACATGATGAAAGAGAACAAACACTAAATCAACTGTTATCTGAAATGGATGGATTTGGTGAAAATGAAGGAATTATCATTATTGCAGCAACTAACAGACCTGATGTACTAGATCCTGCATTACTTCGTCCAGGAAGATTTGATAGACAAGTTACTGTTGATCTTCCAGATGTAAGAGAAAGAGAAGCAATATTAAAAGTACATGCTAAAAATAAAATATTAGCTCCTTCTGTAAAACTTGAATATTTAGCAAAAAGAACCCCAGGATTTAGCGGAGCTGGTTTAGAAAACTTACTTAATGAAGCTGCATTGCTTGCTGTTAGAAGAAATAAAAGTGCAATTACTATGAGTGAAATAGATGAAGCAACTGATAGAGTTATAGCAGGACCTGCTAAAATATCTAGAAAATATACGGATCGTGAAAAGAAGGTTGTTGCATACCATGAAGCTGGACATGCAGTAATTGGAATTAAACTATCACATGCCGATATAGTTCAAAAGATTACTATAATACCTAGAGGTAATGCTGGTGGTTATAACCTAATGATGCCAAGCGAGGAAACATATCTTTCTACTAAAACTGAATTATTAGAAAGAATAACTGGTTTACTTGGAGGAAGAACTTCTGAAGAATTAGAATTCGATGAGGTAACTACTGGTGCTCATAATGATTTTGAAAAAGCTACTAAGATTGCAAGAGCAATGGTAACCGAATATGGTATGAGTAATCTAGGACTCGTTCAATTAGAGCAACAAGAAGGTGGAGTGTTCCTAGGAAGAGATTACAATAAATCTCGTAATTTCTCTAATGAAATGGCCCATGAAATAGATGAAGAAGTACGAAGAATTATGGATGAATGCCATAAAAAAGCAAAAGAAATATTAACTAAAAATAAAAATCTGGTTAAATTAATTGCAGATGCACTTCTTGAATATGAAACTCTTACTAAAGAAGAAATTGATTCTTTAGTTGAAACAGGACATATGCCTGAAGAAGACAATTCAAAGAAAGAGGAAGTTGAAACTAAAAAAACTTCTAAGAAAGAAGAAGTAAAAGAAAATGAATAGAAGATTGCATTTTTAACAATCTTCTTTTATTATATAGATATAAGGAAGGTATATATGAAAGATAAAACATTATTAATACTAGCTGCTGGTATGGGAAGCAGATTTGGCGGACTTAAACAAGCAGAAAAATTTGGACCAAATGGGGAATACATTATTGATTATTCAATATATGATGCGATAAGATGTGGGTTTAATAAAGTAGTATTTATTATTAAAGAAGAAAATTATGACTTGTTTAGGGAAACGGTTGGTAAAAGAATAGAGGGACATATTAAAGTTGAATATGTATTTCAAAATAATGATAATGTTCCTGAAGAATATAAAATTCCAGAAGATAGAATTAAACCATTAGGAACTGCTCATGCTGTATTGTGTGCAAAGAATGCAGTTAATGAACCATTTGTAATGATTAATTCAGATGATTTTTATGGATATGACGCGTTTAAAGTTGCAAGTGAGTACTTAGATAATGGCAATGAAAATAGTATTGCTATAGTTGGATATAATGTAGAAAATACTATTACTGAAACTGGTGCTGTAAAAAGAGGCATTATGAAAGAACTAAATGGAAAATTACTTGAAATAGTTGAAAGTAGTATAGAAAAACAAAATGATAAAATATATGCTACTCCTCTTGGAACAACAAATATTAAAGAAATAAGTAAAGATACAAAAGTTTCAATGAATATGATAACTTTCTTGCCAGATATATTTGAATTCATAGAGAAAAACTTCGAAGGATTTTTAAAAAATAGTAATTTAGAAAAAGATGAATATTTAATTCCTAATATAGTAATGAAAGCGGTTGATAGTAATTATTGTCCCGTAAAAGTACTTAATACAACTGCTAAATGGGTGGGGGTAACATATAAAGAAGATAAACAAAGTGTTACTGATTATATTAATATGTTAATTGAAAAAGGCGAATATAAGAGCAACCTATGGAATTGACAAATATTATTATAATAGTATAATATGACTTTGCTAAATTAATTAGAGAAAAGAGGTTGGCATATGATACTTTTTATTGATACACATGATGAATTAATTACAATAGCTATTAAGAATAATGATAAATTATATGTAAAAACTAAATTGAGTGAATATAGTCATTCAGTTTTTACTATGCCAATGATTGAAGAATTATTTGATGAAAATAAATTAGATATAAAAGATTTAAAAAAGATAATTGTTGTTAACGGACCAGGAAGTTTTACAGGTATAAGAATTGGACTTTCTATTGCTAAAACAATGGCGTATGCTTTAAATATAGAAATAAATACAATATCAAGCTTAACGGCTTATTTAATAAGTAGTGATTTAGAATGTGATAGAATGGCTATTATAGAAGATAACAAAGGCTATTATATATCTGCTTTTGATAGTAATAATAAAAGTATTGTTGAGGAACAATACGTAACAGAAAATAATTATAATTATGCTGAAGTAGAGAAAAAACTAAATATTAATAAAATAATAGATTATTGCGAAAATTTACCATCAGATAATCCACATCATATTAAAGCAAATTATATTAAGAAAATTGAGGTGGAAAAATAATGATAGAAAAAGAAATATTAAGTGATACTGATTCTATTTATAATTATATGGATAATGATATGGTGGTTGGTTATTTAGAAATAAGGCTTGTAGATGGTGTTTTAGATATAATGAACTTATTTGTTAATGAAGAAAATAGACATCAAGGAATTGCTACTAAATTAATGAATGAAATGTTTGAAAAAGAAAAATATAATAGAATAATGCTTGAAGTTAATGAAAATAACAGTAATGCTTTGAAACTATACCAAAAACTAGGATTTAAAGAAATAAGTTTCAGGGATAGATATTATGGTGATGATACTGCGATTATTATGGAGAAGGTGAAATAATGAAAGGTGTATACATTTTAGCTATTGAGTCTTCTTGTGATGAAACTAGTGTTAGCATCATAAAAAATGGACATGATGATATAGCAACAATCATTAATTCACAAATAGATGTACACACTAAATATGGTGGTGTGGTTCCAGAAGTTGCCAGTAGATTACATTTAGAAAACATAACTATGGTAATAGATGAGTGTTTGGAAAAAGCAAATATGAAATTAGAAGAAATGGATGCCTTTGCATGTACATATGCTCCAGGGTTACTTGGTAGTTTATTAGTTGGTGTAGAAGCTACTAAAGTACTTTCATTTATTTATAAAAAACCATTTATAGCGGTAAATCATATGATGGGACATATATGTGCTAATATGATTGGAAATGATTTAGAATATCCACTTTTATCATTAATAGTATCCGGAGGACATACAGATTTAATATTAATGGAGAGTGAAACTAAATTTAATTACTTGGGTCAAACATTAGATGATGCAATAGGTGAAGCATATGATAAAGTTGCCAGAATATTAGATTTACCTTATCCAGGTGGCCCAAATGTTGAAAAATATGCATCAATGGGGAAGCCAACATATAACATGCCTCAGATTTTAAATGATGAGTCATTTAATTTTAGTTTTAGTGGAATAAAAAGTCATGTTAATAATTTGGCTCATAATGCTGAACAAAGAAAAGAAGAAATAAATAAATATGATCTTGCTTGTTCATTTCAAAACTGTGTTACTAATCACTTGGTTGATAAAACAAAAAAAGCGTTATTAAAATATAATCTTAAAACGCTATTAATAAGTGGCGGTGTTGCAAGTAATTCATATATAAGAAATGCACTTAAAGAAATGTGCAATTCAATTGGAGTTACTATGCATGTACCCGATAAAAAATATTGTACAGATAATGCTGCTATGATTGGAGCGGCTGCATTTATACTTTATAAGAATAAGCAATTTTCTAAGTTAGATGTAAATGCTAAAAGCAATGTTCAATTAAAAAGTATGTAAAAAAAATAAGATTTATTTAAATCTTATTTTTTTGATTTGTTATTTAGTTCAACTACATTTTCATGAATTGATAAAATAACTAATGAAAATTCATACATGATTCTTAATCCTAAATTACCAAGAATTAATAATCCAAAGAATGCAAGTGGACTAGTTATTAATGCGAATGAGAATAATGTAATGAATATAGCAGTAATCATATAAGTAATTTTTAAAATTGTTGCTGCAAACATCTTTTTGAACTTAACAAAATCATATAACCAAGCCATGAAGCCTTTGTATTTACCTTCATTCTTTTTACTGAAAACAGTAAAGTATAAGCAAATACCTCCGATAATAGCAATAACTAGTGCAATTATCATCCAAATTGCTGCTCCACCACTAATTGATGGGCTTGGCGCATTATAACCAGTTGTCATACCATAATAATTCATACGTATACCTCCTAAAAATATAATAACACAAAACATATTATATGTGTATATTTTTTATAAATAATTTTCATCTATTCCAATTATTTCTTTTATTATATATGATTGGTTTGACTTTATTATGCATAGTGATTTGGTCAAATAGTTACATAATACGCCTATAACTATAAAATTAATTCCACTATTTAGTAATAATATAAATATTAATAATGATATTTTGTTAAAAGAAAATATAAACATATATATCATATAAAGAATTGAAATAATTGTTAAAATATATCCAAAAATAGTTACAAATTTCAATGGTCTATCTGAATATCTAAATATATAATTTGTCAAACTATCTTTATTAGTTTCACCCATATATGTATTATCATAATATATATTAAAACCTATTTTGCTAAATATAGCATTAGAGTAACCGTATTTATTAGATAAATCCATTATTCCTGTTAACATATTTTTTCTAAACATCTTTAATGTTGATAATTCATCAAGATTATTAATATCAGTATTTCTTTTTGTATATTTAATTGCTATCTTTCTGAAGATATTGTTTTTTACGTTTTTATTACAATTGCATACGCAATCATAATCTTTATTTTCATTTAAAAATTTATACATTTTTAATACATGAGATAGATTATCTTCAATATTCATTACACATATAAGATCACTCTTAGTATATTTTAGCCCAATGTGAATCAAATCATTTTCGGTGTAGGATTTTGACAAACTAATTATCTTAATATGATCGTCATCACTTTTATAAATTTTTCTTAAAGCGTTTAAAGAATCATCTGTTGATGAATTATCCACAAAAATAAAATTATATTTAATATTTTTAAGTATTTCTTTTACATCATCATAGAATTTATTTATCTGCTTTTCATTATTATTAATTGGTATAATTATATCTAATTTCATTTACTACTCCTAATATTTTGAACGTACTAAATAAATTGTATCATTATTTTAATATAAATAAAATAACTAACTTGTATTTTTTATACTTAATAGTTATAATTATTATGATAATAGGGGTGAAAAAGTGAAACAACATATCATTAGAATATTAAAAGGTACAAAAAAAGAAATAGCTTTAGAATTTTTTGTTTGTTGGCTATTAAGAGCAATTCTATTAATTGTTCCTATTTTGTATAGTGATATGATTAATTATGTTTCTACTTCATATTTTAACAAAGCAATTAAAGTTTTAATAATATATGTAATATTAATTAGTATATATAAGTTATTTGAATATTTTAGACAATATACATATTATTTTGTCTATAATAAGCTTTATAAGGAGTATACTTCTTTAGGAATGGATTATACATATAAAAATTCAATATTCAGTTTATCTAGATTCACTTCTGGTGGGTATTTAAATATTATGAATAGCGATATTGATATAATATGTAGCTTTTTTTCAAATGCTATATATAGAATTGCTCAAATGGGTGAGTTTATATTTATTTTCTATTACTTCCTTAAAATTAATACTGCATTATTTATAGTTACATTATCTTCTTCAGTAATTGTACTAATGTTTATTATTTTATTTAGCGATAAGGTCCAAAAATATAATAAGAATAGAAAAGAATCATATGATAAGAAAACAAGTACTATAAGCGATATATTTAGTGGTATAAAAGAAATTAAAGGTTTTAATATAGGAAGACATATTAATGCCAGGGCTATTACTGATACAAATAAATATGCTTCAGATAATGCAAAATATTCAACTATGTATAATATAGTTAATATTGTTTCTGTATATGTATTTGAATTATTAAGATTAATATTACTTATATATGGAGTATTTCAAATATCAAATGGTAATTTAGAAATAGGCATTTTAGTAATTATATATAGTTATTATCAAAAAATAATTGACAATTCATCTTTAGTGACAACTTTAAATTTAGAATATAAAAATTTAAAAATCTCATTAGCAAGATTTAATAAATTATTTGAATATGCATCAGATAATAAAGATGATAAAATACAAGTTGAAAATATTCAAGGACAAATTGAGTTTAATCATGTTTTGTATGGATATAGGCATGACCCCGTACTAAATGATTTTTCACTAGTGATTAGCCCCAATAGTATTTCAGCTATTACGGGTAAAACTGGAAGTGGAAAAACCGGTGTTGTTGATTTACTTATGAAAATGAATAGGCAAATACAGGGCGGTATAATGATTGATAATATTGACATATCAACTATTGATGATGAATCATATTATAATTTAATATCAGTAGCCAGAAAAAATCCCTTCTTCTTTAATTGTAGTATTAAAGATAACTTAATGATTATAGGAAAAAGTATTGATGAAATAGAAGAAGTTTGTAAAAAACTAGGGATACACGAAAGAATAAAATCATTAGAAAAAGGATATGATACAATAATATCAAATGATGGTAGTTTGTTATCATCATCTGACAAAAGATTATTAGCAATAGCTAGAGTTCTTCTTAAAGACACGAGAATATATTTATTCGATGAAATAATTGAGACTTTGGACAAAGCAAATAGGGAAATTGTTATGAAAATATTAAATGAGAAAAAGAAAAATCATACTATACTTATAATATCTAGAGACTCTAAAATACTAAAATTAATGGATAATGTAATCCTTATGGATAGTGGTGAATTAATAGAGACTGGTACTCACGATGAATTACTTAAGAAAAATGAGTTGTATAAAGAAATAAGTTAAAAAGACTATTTTAGTCTTTTTTTTATTTACTTACATATAATTTATTAATGAAGACTAATATTAAAACAGGTTTAAATAGTGAAGAAATAAAGTCATCTTTAAAAAAATATGGATATAATATAATTAATATTAAGAAAAAGAATAGCTTTTTAAAGTTGGTGTTAGAGTCTCTTGGAGATCCAATTATTAAAATACTTATAATAGCATTAGCTATTAAAATAATATTTTTATTTAAAGATTCAAATATATATGAAACATTAGGTATATTTATAGCTATTTTTTTGGCATCATTTATTTCTGCTATATCAGAATATGGTAGTGAAAAAGCATTCGAAAAACTAAATGAAGAAAATTCCATTATCAAAGTAAAGGTTATAAGAAATTCAAAAAAAGTAATTATTAATATGGATGAAATAGTTGTTGGTGATATAGTAATTTTAGAAAGTGGAGATAAAGTTCCAGCAGATGGAATAATATTAAGCGGTGAAGTAACAATAGATGAGAGTATGCTAACAGGAGAAACTAAAGAAAAATATAAAGATATATATAACTCCAATATAATGATGGGTTCAATAGTAACTGAAAAAAACGCTATTATGCAAGTTACTAGAGTAGGAGAAAAAACAGTTTATGGAAGCATTGCTAAGGGAATACAAGAAAACACTTTAGAAAGTCCATTAAGATCAAGGCTTAGAGTCTTGGCCAATCAAATAAGTAAATTTGGTTATATTGGCGCCTTTTTAATATTAATTTCATATATGTTTAATGCTATAGTAATAAAGAATAATTTTGATATTAATAAAATATTAGAGTTTAAAGATTTTATACCTCATTTAATTTATGCATTAACACTAAGTGTTGCGGTAGTTGTAATGGCAGTACCAGAAGGTCTTCCAATGATGATTACCCTTGTATTATCTTCTAATATGAAAAGATTATTAAGAAAGAATGTGCTTGTTAAAAAATTAGTTGGTATTGAAACGGCAGGGTCTTTAAATATATTATTTACTGATAAAACTGGTACATTAACTGAAGGCAAATTAAGAGTTATTTCATTTTGCGATTCTGAATTTAATGAATATAATAGCATTAATAAAATAAATAGTAATTTATACGATTTAGTATATCAATCTTTAGTATATAATAATGATTCCTTTTTTTATGATAATAGAATTGAAGGTGGAAATACTACCGATAAAGCAATATTGTTATTTTGTAAAACAGATAATAAAAGTAAATATAATATCATTGAAAAAATACCATTCAATAGCCAAAATAAGTATTCAAGTGTAACTACAAATTATAATGGTAAAACTACATTTATAAAGGGCGCATATGAAAAAATAATTTCGATGTGCAATAAATATATTAAAAGTAGTGGTGAAGTAAGAGCTTTTATTAACAAAGAAAATGCAATTAATTTTATTGAGAATAAAGCATCTAGTGGCCAAAGAGTATTAGCACTATGTTATAGAAATGAAATTACTAAAGATAATATACTAATCGGATTTGTTTTTTTGAAGGATAACATAAGAGATAAATCATATGAAGGAATTAATTTAATAAAAAAAGCAGGAATACATGTTGTGATGGTTACTGGAGATTCCAAAGAAACTGCTCTTTCCATAGCAAGAGAGTTAAAAATATTAGATAGTGAAAATGATTTAGTGTTAACAAGTGAAGAATTCAATAGAATAAAAGATGAAGATGCAATAAAAATATTACCTAAATTAAAAATATTAAGTAGAAGTCTTCCGGCTGACAAAAATAGACTTGTTAAATTAGCACAGACATCCGGATTGATAGTGGGTATGACAGGGGATGGTGTTAATGATGCACCTGCACTCAAAAAAAGTGATGTTGGTTTTTGTATGGGTAGTGGAACTGAAGTTGCTAAAGAATCAAGTGATATAGTAATTCTTGATAACAATATAATGTCAATAACAAGTGCAATACTATATGGAAGGACAATATTTAAAAGTATTAGAAAGTTTGTAATATTTCAATTAAGTGTAAATGTATGTGCAGTTCTACTTAGTATAATTGGGCCTTTTATTGGAATACTATCTCCAATAACAATTATACAAATGCTGTGGATAAATATGGTTATGGATACATTTGCTGGACTTGCTTTTTCTTTTGAACCAGCTTTATATGAATATATGGAAGAGATGCCTAAAAAAAGAAATGAAAAAATTATAAATAAATATATGATTAATCAAATCATATGTAATGGTCTTTATTCTACAGCTATATGTATATTATTCTTAAAATCTAATTTTATTAAAACAATATATAATTACGATATATCTGATGCCTATTTAATGACAGCTTTCTTTGGATTATTTATATTTTTAGCTATATTTAATGCATTTAATGCCAGAACTCATAGAATAAATATATTCTCCAACATTTTAAAAAATAAAGTATTTATATTTATCATTTTATTTATAACCATTGTTCAAATAGTACTCATATATTTTGGAGGAGAAATATTTAGAACAACTGGTCTAACTCTTTATCAATTTGAATTTATGTTATTGATAGCATTTTCAATAATACCATTTGATTTTATGAGAAAAATTATATTAAAGAAAAATAAAATAGTTAGAGGTGTCTAACTATTTTTTTAAATGTAATGCTCTAATATATTCTGAGCTTAGTAAAGAAAGTTCTCTTTCTCTTTGATTAAAATATTCCACTAATTCTTCAAGGTCGTCTAGATCGATATCATCCCTTTTTAGAAAATGAAATTTTGTAAATAAGTATTGATTATACATGGAAACATATTTGCGGCCAACGCCAGAGGAATGGGAATAGCAATCGAAACCTAGACCAGCATGCTGAATTGGTTTTGTAGAATATCTACTATCTAAATATATTGATGAAACTATTTTCTTAGTTTTACTATTTAACTGAATGCCCGTATCTTCCATCATTTCAGATATATATTCTTTATCCTTTCCTCTATAAATATATGCATAACCATGATCTCTCGCATATTCTGGGAAAGTTTTATTATATAGAATCATAAATTCACTTATTATTCTTTCACTATGATATGTTGTTCTTATATTATCAGTATCAGAATTATCTTTTAATTCCCAATAATTATTTTTTTTCTTATTTTTATTACGAAGTGCTTTGGAAAGTGAATCTAACGTGTGTAAAAAATAATATGGACTATCTTTCTTAGCAACTTTTAATAGTTTATCAGCATACCCATATGATAAGTTATCTTTAACAGCAATAGTGTCTCTTCTTATTTTTGAGTCTATTATTTCCCCATTACTATTCATATAAACATCTAGAACATATACTTTTCTAACTCTGTTTTTGTTTAATGAAATATTGTTTTCAATACTTCTGTCTAGCATTGAAATTTTTCTTTGTGGAAGATATAGGCTTTTAAAATTTTTAAGAGCATTTAAGTCAACAGGGCTGCCTCTTCGTATTATTGTACTTAAATCAGTCATATAAATGCTTACTATATATATATTTCCATCTCTTCTTAAACTAATTGCATCATCTCTTAAAGATGTATTGGCGCCATCTATTGTAATAATATTTCCTTTAGGATAACTGTTAAATGAAGATTTAATTATCATTGTAGGATGACTTTCAAATATTCCATATTTATCTAATACTTTATCTTCATCATATGGTCTTCTATTCCCAGATAAAATACATTTAATTTCATCAACAAAGATGTTGCTTTTAAAGTTATATATCTTGTTTATGTAATTATTTCTATTAACTTTTGAATTATAAAATATTTTTAAAAGTGTAATGTAATAATAAATATCTCTACTATTTTCTTCTAATGCCACAATGGCTTTATCAAATGCATAATCAAATAAGATAGTATTGTTAGTTTTTACTACTTTATTTAAGTTTGCTATTTTTTTAATAATATTGACATCTTCTTGCTTATCTATCAATTTAATTATTAATATCTGTAATAGGTTAGGATCAATATCCTTTTCTAATACTATTTCGTCTAATAAGTTAATTGATTTTAATATTAAATTGTTTTCTGCTGAATATGGATATAATAATTCTCTTGCTTTTTTGATACTTAATTTATTTGACTCTATTTCTTCATTATCAAAGCTTTCCATTGAACAAAGAATTAGGATTAATCTTGTTATACCATATATTATTTCATTATTGGAATCTGATCTATCATATTTTTTAATACAATAATTTAATAAATCAAAATAATCGCGTATCAGACCTTTATACGTGGAATTTGTATCACTTACTAAATAATCTATATCATGAATTGAAAACTTTCTATCTATAACAAAATTTAATAATTTATTATTATCCATGTTAACCCTCTTGATTTAATAATAACGCATTTTAATTCCAATAACAAGATAATTTATGATATAATTTTATTAGGAGCAGTTATATGTATAAATATAAAAAATATTTGCTATATTTTATTTCAATGAGTTATATTTTATTAACTATTATTGAATTAGTTAAATATTTATTATGCAAGTCAAACATATTTGGATTAATATATCTATTATTAACTATAGTAATCATATTTCTACTTGTTCCAACCACTGTGAATTATAATGATAAATATTCATTAGCAAGAATAAGTAAATTTTTAATAATTGGAGTAATAGGATTATTTCTATCACATGTTTTGGATATATTAGTATTAAATTCCATTGATTATATAGACTATTCTAGTAAATATATTAAGTCAATCTATCTAATTAAAACCATATTAAAACCAATATTATATTCCTTGTTACTGATATTATCTGTTATTGAATCTAAATTTTTCATAAAAATTAAGAACTTAATTTTTAGTAGATAATAAGCATTTTATATTGACAAAATGCTTATTTTTTGTTATTATAGTGAGCATATTTACGAAGGGGGTAAATAATATGTACGAAGTAGAATTAGAAAAATTAATGTTAAGAAGAAAGGAATTAATGTCTAAATTAACTCCACTATATGAAGCACGTAAGGAGTTAAAAGCAAATGGTGGATCAGTAGCTGAACTTAATAGAAATGCCAAGGAAATTAATCCAATGGCTTTAGAAGTAAATGCTATAGATGCTAGAATTAAAGAAATAAATGAAGCTAATTCAAAAGCATCTAAAAAAGAAAACAATCCAGAAGTAAACGAAGTAGAAAGTTGTAAAATTGTAGAAAAAGAACCTACAGTTAAAAAATATTTAACAAAAGGTGGTATCTTTGCTTTAGTACTTGGAACTTTAGGCCTTGGAGTAGGAACAACTTTATTAGGACAAAAATTATTTAAGAATAAGAATTGTGCTGGTAAGTGTGTTAACTATGATTATGAACAAACAGTTGAAACTGATGTTGTAAGGAAAGATGTTACAGTTGATACTAAAGTCACATCTGATAAAACGGTTGTAACTAAAGTATCTACTAACAAGACTGCTGAACCAACTCCATCAACAACAGTTGAACCAACTGCTGAACCAACTCCATCAACAACAATTGAACCAACTGCTGAACCAACTGCTGCTGCTCAACCATCTCCAACAGTTGAGCCTGGACTTGATCCTACTAATGAATATAGTGTAGAAAACGCTGTTGATAGAATTTATGCTGAAGATTTAAATCCAATGATTCAAGGATTAAACAATCCTGCATTTGAAGCACAAGTTACTAGAGCTGATATTGCAGATATTGTAAGATTTGTTAATGGTGAATTACCTTTAAATAAAAAATACAATGAAGGAACATTTACTGAAACAGCTAGTAAATTCATCTACATATATGGAGCTCAAGGTGGACATAAGAATGAATTATATCCAGTACATTTCTCAAACTTATGTGATGAAAATAGTACACTATCAAAATATTGTGCTGAATATGATGCAATATATAATAAAATAGCTGAATATAGAGCTGAGGGTAATGTAGCTGGCTTTATAGAAGAAGTTGGTTCTTTAACTACAAAATTATATAATGAATGGCATCTACAAGGTATGTATGGTGGATGGAATCCATACTTATTTACTAGAGAAGAAAAATTTCTTGCTTTCAATGCTGCAATTGGTAGATATGCAAATTATGTTAAAGAATACTTAGTATCAAATGATTTAACTATATGTATAGATGCTTGTGTAGACGTTGAAAATAATAAATATAAAAAAGTTGAAACTCGTGATATATATGAAGCCATGTTACATGGTACAAGTATAAATGGAGAAATATCTATCATGGTTGGAAATCAAGTATTTAATCCAAATGAATTAGTATCAAAAGAATTAAAAGATGTGCTTGATGAAAAGTCACAACAAGCTGTTAAAAAGTTAAATTAATATAAAGGGGGTTAAAATTATGAACACTAATAAAAGTAAAAGAGGATTTAGTTTTATCGGAGCAATCCTAATATGTTTAGCAATATTATTATTCTTATTTATAATAATGGGAATTGTTAAGAAAAGTACTCCAAATTTAAATCCTTTATATGATTCAATTTTCAGAGACAATATTAATTCAATGCAAGATGCTGGGGAAGCATACTTTACAAATGATAAATTACCTACTGAAGAAGGACAAGAAGTAAAACTTACATTACAAGAAATGCTTGATAAAAATTATATATTACCATTTACTGATAAAAATGGTGATGCATGTGATTTAAATAAGTCATATGTTAAAGTTGTTAAAACTAAAGATGGTTATGAACTTAGAACATTCTTAAAATGTGGTGAAGAATCACATGAAATAGTTAAAGTTCTAGGATGCCATGATTTATGTGAAGACTGCAACAAAGAAAAAACTTGTACAAGAGAAAAAATTACTCAATATCAATTTGTTAAAGATGTAAAATCAACTAAAACAACTTATAGTTGTACAGTTGGTAAGTTAAATGGTAAAAACTGTACTGATACAGTTGCTGCTAAAGTAAGAACAATAACAAAGACAGATTCTAAATCAGCGACAAAAGCAACTATTAAGCAAGCAGTTGATACAGTTGTTACTAAAACTAAGAAGGATGTAAATCCAGAAAAAATAACAACACCAAGTACAACTGAAAAGAAATATGTTGAAGCTAAAAAAGAAGAAAAAGTAGTAAGAATCTATACTGATCCAGATAAGAAAGTAGAAACAACTTGTACTACAGTTAAGGAAAAAGATCCAAATTGTACTGTTCAATGTGTTCCAACTTATGTTAATGGTGTATTAGATGAAGTATGTAACACCTGTGGATATGTATACCATAAGAAATGTACTGATACAGATGTTTGGGTATGTCCTAATGGTTATCTTGAAAAAGGATCTGGTTCAAGTAAGACATGTTATAAAGATGTTACTGAAACAACATATAAATGTCCAAGTGATATTAGTAAAGAAAATCAAAGTGGAAGCGGAAAGAATTTAAAATGTTGGTACTATGTTACAAAACCTGGTACTACAACATATAAATGTCCAAGTAATATTAGTAAAGAAAATCAAAGCGGAAGCGGAAAGAATTTAAAATGTTGGTATTATACTTATACATATTCTTGTCCATCAACTTCTAACTATAGTGAAGGAAGCGGAAAGAATTTAAAATGTTATGCTGTTTCAACAAAATATAGTTGTGATACTTCTAATGGATGGACATTAAAAGATAAAACTTGTTATAAAACTACAACAACTAAAAGTAATTATTGTGCTTCAGGATATAGTTTATCTGGTAGTAAATGTATTAAAACAGTAAAAGCTAAAGTTACAAAAAAAACTGTAACTAAGAAAGCTTATAAGTGGAGTACATCTGAAACATTATCAGGATGGACAAGAACTGGAAAAACAAAAGAGGTAGAAGGTAAAGAAGTTTGTGAATAACAAACTTCTTTTTTTTATGAAATATTGAAAAAATAAATGTATAATGATAAAATTATATATAGAGGTGGAACATGGCAAAACAAACTAAAATAGTTATAAAAAAGACTGTAAAAAAAGAGGTTAAGAGTGAAGTAAAAAATATAAGAAAGGATACAAAAAAATTTAAAGCTTGGTGGTTAGTTGGATTAATATTACCACCAGTTGGATTAGTATTATTCTTGTTATGGGGGAAAAAAGATAAAGAAGCAGCCAAGAGTGCTGGGACAGGCGCTTTAATATCTACGTTATTATGGATGTTTTTTGGATTATCGTTTTTAATTCATACTAATGGTGAACCAAAAGTAGAACCAGAAATAGTTAAAGTATCAGATTGGCATGCTGATTATGAAGCTGGAAAAACAATTGTAACTGTATTAGCAAGTTCAACTTGTCCTCATTGCCAAAATCTAAAGCCAGTTATTACTGCGTCATCTGAAAAAAATGGATTTAAGTTATATTTCTTTGAAGGCGATACATTAAATGATGATGATTACAGCATATTAACTTCTACTATAAAATTAGATGGATATGAGGGATATGTACCATATACATTTGTTATTAATAACAAGAAATTTATGGGATCACATACTGGTGAAATGGATGATTCAGAATTAACTGAATTCTTAAAACAAACAAAAGTGTTAAAATAGGGCTATTACATAGCTCTTTTTAAATGGCTATTTGAACTAAATATATTAAAATGGTAAAATTATATTAGGTGGTATTAATGAATAAAAAATTAATTATATTTATAATTATATTATTGATTATTGTTGTAATAAAATATACCTTTTCTAATTATGAATTAAATTATAATGTTGATGGTTATAACATAATTTCAAAATTAGATAATGGAGTTTTATATTTTGAGATACAGAAAGATGTAAAATATAATTTTGATATATATACAAAAAGTAGAAAAAAAATATTTATTAAAAGCATTAAAGAGTTAGAGGTAAAAGATTATAAATGTATTTTACCAATAATAGAAAATATTGATACCTACCCAATATGTTATAGTGAAAAAGAAAATGTTAATGTAGATTATAATTTAATTAACAGTAATGCTTTACTTGATTATAAGAAAGAGAGTATACCTGAAAAAAAAGAAAAAGATTTTTATTTTAATAATAATTTGGATGAAAATATATATATAGCCCTATGGACATATAAAGGTTATATACTCATGAATAATAAAGAATATAAATTGATTTCTATTTTTGATAATGATAGATATGATAATGATTTGGCACATCAAATTAAAAACACTATATATATGCCTAACTATGATGTTAAACATGAGTATGATGAGTTAGTGGCACTTGATATGGTGTCTCAAAAAGTATCTAAAATTAAATTAAATAAAAAAATTGATTATGATTCATATGTAGTAGGAAATATTAAAAATATGTTGTATATTTATGACAATAAAAAATCAATATTATATGAAATCAATGTTAAAAATGGAGAAACTGAAATAATATCAAGCAGTGAAAAAGGATATAAAAAATATTCTAATGGTAAATTTATTGAATGTAGTAAAAGTGAATACAAGAATGATAAAATAACTATAGATAATGAATTTAAATCAAATTATAATTATGAAATAGAAGATAAAACATACAAGGTATATAAGAATAATTTGGATATTAAAACTAAAATATCTGAAAATAAAATTAATATAGTAGCTGAAAATAATAGCGATTTATATTATAAATTCGAAGATAGTTTTTATAAATATAATCCAAAAAATGGAAGTGAAAGAATATTCTATGATTATGAATTATCATTTAATAATTCAAAATCTGTGTTTATGTTTATTAAATAACAATTTTTCTTATTGAACATATAATAAAATAGGTGATTATATGTTTAAAGATGTTAAGATTGAAAGTCCATATTATTTTGTTTATGAAATAAAAAAAGGTGATTCATTATATAAAATATCAAAGGAATTTGATGTTAATACTAAATTGCTATCGGAATTAAATGGATTAAATATGGATGATTATATTTATCCAGGACAAATGCTGCTAGTTCCCAAAAAAGATGTAAGTTACTATATAACTAAAGACGGTGATACTTTGGAATTAGTTAGTAATATATTTGGAGTCAGTGTAGATAAATTGGTTGAAAGCAATAAAACTGTATATTTATTGCCTGAACAAATGATATATTATAAGAAATAAAGACTACTAGTCTTTTTTTTTATTACGTGTTATAATTTTTATAGTAGGAGTTGGTTAGGTTGATCATAAGAAAACCATATGCTTTTTTAATAAAACATTTTAGACTAATACATGGTCTTCTTTTTGTTATGTTAGTGTTTATGGCAGTTAAATCTACATCAATTTATACTTTTTTTAATGAATATGCAACTAGACATTATTTTACAAATACAGGTTCATTATCTTCTGAGTATGTTAGTACGTTTATGTTTATTGTATTAATGCTGATTGCATTGTTATCTGCCGTAATATATTATTTATTATCTGTTAAGAAAAAAAACAGGGGAATTTATTTAATTATTGTCATTTATTCATTCATATTATTTGCTTATTTCATCTATATTTCAAGTGTTTTAGGTGGATTGATGGAAAAAGCATTAAAGGTAGAGACTGTTAGAGCTATAAGAGATATATCTATTATGGCAGTAATTCCTCAGATAATTTTTTCATTTATTATTCTATTAAGAAGTTTAGGATTTAATTTAAAAAAATTTGAGTTCAAAAAAGATTTAGAAGATTTGCAAATAGAGACAACTGATAATGAAGAAGTAGAAGTAACTCTTGGTAAAAATAATTATAAATATAAGAGATTTATTGTAAAATCTATGAGATACCTTGGATATTTTATTCAGGAAAACAAATTTTTTGTAACAGCAGTTTTATCTGCGTTAATGCTTGGAATATCGATAACAATATATTTAAATATTAAAGTGTATAATGTTAAATATATGACAAATCAACTAATATATGCTAATACTATGTGGTATAAAGTTAATAATGCATATATAACTGATATGAATATAAATGGAATAGTAATAGACAATGAAAAAGACTATATAGTTGTTAACGTTACGATTGATAATAGATCTAATACAAAATATGATTTAAGCAGAGAACTATTTAGATTAGATACCGGAAAACAATCTATTTTACCTAAGTTTAATTTGGATAAAGAATTTGTTGATTTTGGTAAAATATATAGCCCTATGTCAATAGATGCCGGAAATATTGAAGAAGTTAATGTTGTTTTTGAAGTAGATAAAAATAAAGATAAAGTGGAGTACCTATTTAAAATAAGCAATATTGAAAATATTAATGCTAATTCTGTTAAAGAACAATATAAGGATGTAATTATTAATCCAATTAATATAGATGAATCTATTGAAAGCAGTAGTTATCATATGTTTGAAGATATTTCATTTACAGAAACAATATTGAAAGACACAAAATTAAAAATAAAGGGGTATGAAACATCTAAAAGTTTTAAAGATTCATATCAATATTGTTATAAAAATAATTGTTATGATAAATCATATGTAGTAAAACCATCAGATAGTGATAAAAATGTAATTATTAAAATTACTGCTGAATATGAGGTTGATTCTGAAAGTAGCATGAAGAAACAATTAAGCAACGTGGAAAATTTATTTGAATATTTTGCCAAAATAAAATATAGATATTTAGGCGTGTCATATGAAATGCCTGCAAAAAAAGTAAATGTTGATTATTTAAAAAGTAATATAGCATATTTGGAGGTTCCAAGAGAGATAATTGATGCAAATAAAATTGAAATAATCCTTTCAATTAGGGGCAAAAAGATAACAATTGTCTTGAAATAGTGCATATAATTTAGTATAATTATATGTACACGGAGCCATAGCCAAGTGGTAAGGCACAGGTCTGCAACACCTCCATCGTCGGTTCAAATCCGACTGGCTCCTCCAA
>AUXO011113196.1_pt1 | contig 23269 bp, 19 predicted proteins | sample 768731 | NCBI WGS metagenome assembly AUXO01 (sample SAMN02715735, study PRJNA202380) | gut metagenome | biome: sheep rumen | host: Ovis aries | place: New Zealand: Palmerston North | reverse complement strand
GGTGGTAGAAGTTTGTTAAGTGATAATGGTAAACGGGCATTTATGTCTGGTAGTAACTCTGCTATACTTGGTAATATGCTTACTACTTTAGGAGTTTCTTTTGAAGATGATTTTAATATGATTGAAGAATTGGGTTATGAAATTTGTTATTCTATATGATGTATTAATTATTACTTTTTATATTATTTTGTATGAGTAATACTTTGTATTACTCTATTTTTTTCTGAAAAAAGTATTTTTTTACTAAAATCATGTTTTTAACATAATTAATATACATGTAGTGATGAATATTTGGTAGTTTAGTATGGTTTTTTACCATATTTTTTGTCATCAAAAATTGTGATTTTACTTCGTTATATCAGTGTATAGCGAAGTAAAAAAAAATCATCAAAAAAACATACAAAAACAATAATCTCAATCCACAAAAATAATGAAAAAACATAACACAAAAAAATAGGAAAACAAAAATAATAATTATTATCAAAAAATTAATAATCAATCATTACCATAAAAACATAAGTTATTATAATAATATAATCTTTTTTTTAATATACTATTTTTGAATACATAACCGTTAATTGTAATATTTTTTTCTACAACCGATAATTACCAGTAAAAATTTATTATTTACACTTACAATATAATACATTTTAATAAAGAAAAAACCATAAATGCCTTTATAAAGGGTATTACAGTAAATTACAGAGTTATTAAATATTAGTAAAAACAATATAATAGTATAAACATTATATAATAAGGTGATAATATGACTAAAAAAATAACCTTAGGATTATTTTTAATGGCCTTTTCATTGTCAACCTTTTTAAGTATAGGTGGAGTAATACCCCTAATAGCATATCATTTTAACGTTCCGCTCACCATGGCAGGACTATTTGTAGCTTTATTTGCACTAATACTGAGTGTAACGGGTTTAATTTTACCACCATACTTTTCCAAGTATGAACGGAAGAAATTTTTCATAATAAGCATATCAGTTTTCATATTAAGCAGTTTCTTACAAATATTTATAAATAATTTTTATCTTGCACTGTTTATTAGGCTGATTCCGGCATTCTTCTATTCATCAGCAATAAGTATAGCTTTAACAATAATGGGCGAATTGGATCCAGACCACGTAAGCAGAGTTGTTTTAGGAGTGTCTGCAGGATCTATATTAGGATTATCAATATCCACCCAGATTGGTGTAACATACGGATATCCTTTTGTAAATGCATGGATTTTCGGTGTTAACGTTTTGGCTTTAATTGGAATATACTTATTATTCCCTAGAATGGAAGGTCATCCAAGTAATGCCATTGAAAATTTTGCTGTTGCAAAGGAAAAACGTTTCATAGTATCTGTAATATTCACAATACTGATAGGTATAGCAATAAGTATGATATATAATTATTTCTCCACAGTATTAGCAGTATTCACGAAAGTTCCTGTTGATTCCATTTCAACGTTCCTATTCGCAAACGGAATAGCATCTGTATTCGGTACAAGTCTTTTCGGATACTTTATCAACAAGAAAAACAATCTTCCAATTGTTATTTATCCGATTGTATTTGCAATCGTTGTCCTTTTATTGGGTTTTGCAATCGATTTACCAGGACATGTATTCGTATTGCTAATATTTTTCGGTCTATTGGACGGTTCAATGCATACAATTTCACAATTCTGGCTCAGTTCATCTATACGAGAAGCTCAGGAATTTGCGAACGGTTCATACTTGTTCATTAACAATATGAACAGGGCAGTTGGTATATTCCTTGGTGGGTTATTCCTTGATTCAGGATTAGCAGTTTTAATAATTATTGCATCAACTGCATGTTTCATTTTAGCATGTCCTATGGCACTATACAGAATTAAAAAATTCCCTAATTTGAAATAAAAATAATACAAAAGGCTTATAGACTAAAATAATGATGAAATTGGATAAAATACTAGTTAATTTATCCCATCATCTTTTTTTTTTAAACAGAAATACTATTTATCAATTAATCTATTTTTTATCATTTTAATAACTGAGAATACATCACTTCAAAAATCTCTAAAATTTAAATGAATGTTATATCTAATTTTATTCTATTTGTAATTTTATCTTCATCAATTTATTGTTTAATATTTTCATTTTAACAATTCATTATTTTCTATTTAACATTTTGTAATAATTTTATTGAATCCATTATTAAAAATACTTAAAATATCATTTTTAACTAATTATATGTATATCTAGTATATCATTTATCATGTTTTTGAAAATATCATAAATTTTTAATCTTAATAATTACAAAGATATAACTAAAAATGGAATAGGAAATTATTATGAAAGATATATTTGATGAAACACAACTGGGAAATCTTAAACTACAAAGTCGTATAATAAGAACAGGATTATGGGAATCACAAACAAAAAAAGATAAAATAACTCCTTCAATATACACCCGATATGAAAATATAGCAAAAAGTGGCGTAGGATTAATAACAACAGAATTAATATCATTATATCCCAAAAACAAGTTCAATGAATATGCACATAAAATATATAACCACAATTTTATAGGAGACTTTAAAAAAATTACAGACATAGTACATTCATATAATGTCCCCATACTAGCACAACTAGAATTTGTACAATTCAATCGTGACATTGATATGAACATTCCCATAAACGATTTAACCAAAGAAGATATACGAAAAATACAGACAGATCTTATAATAGCAGCAAAAAAATTATCCTTTGCAGGCTTTGACGGTATCCAATTAGCATTAGGAAACAACTTCTTCCTAAGTAAATTCATAAATCCATATTATAATCAACGAACAGACGATTATGGTAAAGATACATTTGGAAGATTAAGAATAATACTTGAAACAATAAAAGTTATTAAAGACAATTTTGACTTACATATTAATTGCAGAGTAAATGCTTATGACGGACACAAAGGCGGCATAAACCAAGAAGAAAGCATAAAAATATGTCAATTATTAGAAGAATATGGAACAGACAGTATACAAGTCACAAAACCATTATCACCATTATACTTTACCAAAAAAGAAGAAAATGATGAATTAATCAATCATACAATCAAATTAAATGAAAATATTAAAATACCTGTTATCGTTGGTGGCGGATTTGTCGATATGGAAAAAATGAATGATATATTAAACACATCAAATATAGAATATTTCTCAATGTACAGACCTTTCGTTGCACAACAAGACTTTTTAGTAGATTGGAAAAAAAATAAAAAAGGAATTTCACGTTGTAAAATGTGTAACAATTGTTACAGAATAAAAAATAGTACTTGTTACCATTTTAGATGAATTTAACAGCAGTACCATAACAATGAACTTCAGATGAATTCTCTACAATACTACTGGTATTATATCTTACCATAACTATTGCATCAGCACCTAAATCTTGTGCTTGTTGAATCATACGTTGTGTAGCAGTATTTCTTGATTCTATCATCATATCAGTATATGCTTTAAGTTCCCCACCAGTAATATTACGTAATCCCTGGGTAAAATCTCTAAAAACGTTTTTAGATTGAATGTTGTTACCATTTACTATGCCAATTATTTCATAGTTTTGACCTGGAATATTTTCTGTTGTTGAAATTATCATATTATTATCCCTTCTATTCTTTTTTTATTATTTATGTGAAAATTTATTTAATAGAAATTTATAAAATAATTAAAACACATAAATACTTTATATATAATCTAATGTTTTTTTAATTTAATATATTTTGAGGTATTTTATGAATAATAATAAAACTATAATTCAAAACCAGTACTTTGTAATAGATTCAAATAACATACATGAAATACAAAGTAAACTATACGGTTTTGGATTTTATGACGGCGAAATTATCACAGAGAAGAAAAAAACACACGATTTAGATAAAAATGGGTGCTATGTAGATATAAATGTAAATGACAAAGAAATCATAATTACACAAGACTTTCTAGGTTCTTATGGTTTATATTATTTTAATTCTGATGATTATTTTGCATTATCTAACTCTTTTATCATGTTAGTTAAACATTTAATTAATAATTACGATTTAACATTTAATAAAGAATATGCAGATGCTTTTTTATTTTCAAACATATGTTTAAATGTATACTCAGAAACCCTAATCAATGAAATTCAAACATTACCTCGAAATTTCTATATAACAATTAATAAAGAGACCAATCATATAGAATTTAAACAAATAGATTATAAAGAAAACACTATTGATATTAATACTGAATTAGGTGTTAAAACCATAGATTCTTGGTATGAAAAATGGGTTAAAATTATCAGAAGTCTACTGAAAAAATCAGAAAAGGTAATATTTGAGTTATCTGGAGGTTTTGATACAAGAACTGTTGCTTCTTTATGGTTAACAGCTGATATTGATTTAAATAAATTGAATATTGTTTCATTTAATAATGATATCTTCAGGGAAGACTATGAAATTGTAAGTAAAATAGCTGAAACATTTAATTTCAAACTAAATCAGGGTTTACCTGTTAGCATAAATGACTTCAATGATAAAAATTTAGCAATTGACTTATCTTTTTATTCAAAAGCATCATTTTCTAATTTAATGTATTTTAAAAAAGGAATAAACAACAATCCAACGTTTACTCTTAATGGTGGTGGTGGAGAGACTATAAGAAGTCTATATAATCAAACTCCGGAAGAGTACATAGAACATATATTATATTCTCTTCAAAACTATGATTCAACACTAAAAGATCAGACAAGAAAAGTATTAGAACGTAGTTTTAATCTTCTTAATGAAAACTATGAATATTTAGATTCTGATTCCATGGAACTGGTTGAAATATTATATAAAGAAAGTAGGGCAAGGTTTCATTTTGGAAAAACTAAGGTTGAAGAGTTCATATCACATAACTTTTCATTAAGTCCTTTATTAGATCAAGAATTACAGCAGATAAATATAACTACTGATGAATGTGATGATAGAGACCTTCTAATGGCTCTTATAATAACAAGATATTGTCCAAAACTTATGGAATTTGAAATAGAAGGAAATCGTAGCTTTAACAAAGAAACACTTGGATATGCTAAAAAAATCAATGATAAATATCCATTTAAACCAACCAAGAAAGAATTTATACAATTAAAAGATGATAATAATAATGACTATAATATTCTAAATAATAATAACAGTGACATAAAGAAAGAATTGATAAAAATCTTGTGCTCTGAAGCTTTCAAAAAGGATTATCTTAAATTGTTTTCCAGGAAATCCTATGATAAAATAGTAGAATATTCACATTATCCAGGTAATTTACATATTTATGGAGTTATCTCTGCATTATCAATTATCCTAGTCAAAAACTATTTGACAAACAAATCCGATAAAGAGCCTTCAGAGATACTGGAAACTTATTTAAAAGATTATGAACGTAGTGATTTTGATAGTTTAGTCAGCAAATATTATACTGCTTCAATTGATATAAAATCATATGACGAAACATGCAATAACATAGAAATAACAGAATTATCAGATAAAAATGCCCAGTTAATACGACCAAATTACTTTATAAACGAAAACATTGCTGGATATCATATTGAAAGCAAAAAGGGAATTCTTAACATTGAACTTGAATGTAAAAAGGACATGGAATTAAATATTGAATTAAAAGGATTAAACTATGTAATCAAAAATAATAACTACGATGATGATGAGCCAATAAGAGTTCCATTAAATATAGATTACCAATCATTATATGTCAATGATAATACAATAATTGAAAAAAGTATCGTAGCAAACTATGAAAAACCATACATTTACACAATGAATGTTAAAAAGAATGAAAAAATAAAATTAATGATAGAATGGTCACCTATTCATATATTATCAAACTATAAACGAATAACAGATAAAATACCATGCACAATAGTACTGGATGATATAAAAGATATGAAAATTGGTGAAAAAACCAAGGTCACAGGAAAATTAATAGATGAAAACAATAACATATTACCTGATGCCAGTATTAAATTACTTATTAATAATGGTAGAGCTACAGTACGAACAAATGAAGAAGGCAAATTTATCCATGAATTTGAAGCAAACAGGGTTGGTACAAATAGTGTAACTGCAATATTCAACGGAAATAATATATATGAAGTATCAAATAATGCAATAAACTTTGAAGTCATTCCACTAGAAACAGAAATAACATTAGAAACAATAGAAAATCTCAAACTAGGAAAAAAAACTCAAGTAAAAGGAAAACTAATCGACGAATATGGAAACATTATACCAAAGGCCACAATAAAATTACTCGTAAATAATGGTAGGGCTACCGTACGGACAGATGAAGAAGGAATATTTACTCGTGAAATAAATGCTAACAGAGTAGGAACAAACAATATAACAGCAATATACAATGGAAGCAACCAATATAAAGTGTCAAGTAATTCCACAAACTTTGAAGTAATTCCATTAGATACTAGGATAACTTTAGATAATATTGAAGATACCAAACTAGGCAACAAAACCTTGATAACAGGTATGTTATTTAATGAAAATGATGAAATAGTACCAAATGCTACTATTAAATTCATTATTAACAATGGTAGGGCAACAGCTAAAACTAACGAAAAAGGAGAATATTTCTACGAATATAATACTACACGTACTGGAAGAATAAATATGGTGGTCATGTTTTTAGGAAATAAGAGATTAACACAAGTAATAGCTAGTGCACAGTTTATGGTTTATGAATAGTTTAATAAGGGTGGTGTAAGAGATTTCTCTAAGAAAAGAATTAAAAAATTTAAAAACTAATACTAATAATAAAACATTAGTGCTCCCAATTACCACAATTGCATTAAATGAATATAAACAAAGGTATAACTCATATTTTCCAGATAACTATAATGATGCAGAGAAAATGTATAAGTTATCCGTTGCACCATATATTGATTCAGGTATTGAAGGAGCTAATGTACCATTTGATATGACCTTAGAAGCAGAAGCATTAGGTTGTAAAATAGATTTAAGAGGTGGAGACTTAACACCAGAAGTTAGTGAAACACCATTTGATGACTTGGATGATATTATTGTTCCAGAAAATTTTCTTAATACGAGTAGAATTAAAACCTTTCTCGATACAATTGATTTAATAAGATCTAGTTTTCCTGATTTGCCTATTATTTCTGGTGTTGTAGGGCCTTTTACTTTATTAGGTCAAATTATAGGTATTGAGAAATTATTGAAGATTTTAAAATCGGAACTTTTTAAGATTGAAGATGCTTTGGAAATTCTTTGTGAAGCAGAAATAGAGTTTATTAAAATTATAGAAGAACATGATGTGGATAGTATTGTTGTTTGTGAACCTAGTTGTACCAGTGATTTGTTAGATCCTAACATTTTCAGAGACATAGTTCTATCTGAACTTGAACAATTGGCATTAAATATTGAATCTTTTTCAGTTTTACATATATGTGGTGATACAAATCCTATTATTAGGGATATGCTTAGTGTAGGTTATGATGCCATTAGTTTTGAAGATGTGGTGGATGTTAAAGATGCATATAATATTAGAAGAAGCATTTCAAGTAGTACAAAGCTTTGTGGTAATGTTGCAACAAATACATTGTTAAATTCATCCATTGATGAAGTAGAAAAAGAAGTAGTATATGCTTTGGATAATGGTATTGATATTTTATGCAGTAGTTGTTCAGTTCCTCCATTATCTTCTGAAAAAAACGTGAAAGCTATGGTTAACGCTAGAAATAATTACTTCAAAAAGGAATAAGTGGGTTTTATTTTGTTAATCCCCATTTTCTATTTAATTTTCTTAGTATAAATGCTATTAACATCGTAATTAGTAATAGTATTATAAACCATATGATAGATACCATTACTGGTTGTTGATACACCATTAAGAAGGGGTATGGTCCTCTAATTATTCGTAGTATGTTTAGTATTACTGTTATTATTGCATAGATTATTGTGAATATAACTGCATAGAATATGTTAATATTTTCTTTTAAATCATAATGTTCAAAGAATATGAACGTTATTATGGCAAGAATTGGACATAATGTATGAACATATAGGAATGGTCCATCAAATAATAATAGGAATAATCCTCCTTTTATTTGCCATGATAATACTAATACAACAACTAAAAATGTCAACGTTACAGATACTGTAGAAGAATATTTGAGTATTTGTACTTTTTTATTAATTTCCTTATTTTTTAAAACATAATATAGGAATATTAGTGATGTTATAAATAGAAAAATATTGCTTAAATTAGTATAATAAACGAAAAAATTACAATTTAACGGTTTATATAATGTTATAGCAAATATTTCAAATAAAACTATTAATATGTTAAGTAATAGAGATATTTCTCTTTTTTTAATCGTCATTTTCATTTCACTTTAATTATAGTATGCTATTAATAATTTAAATATGTGAACATTTCAGTCTTCAAATTCATTATTTTCGACTATTAATAAAATAATTTTACATAATATAATTACTATATAATAATATAATTCATTAAAGGATGGTATCTATGAGAAAAAGAATATATCTCATCATTCTATTAGTATTGTTGTTTATTACTATTACGACATTAACCGCTTCTAAAAGCGCAGGTAATGATGTTAATGAAATTATAGATGAACAGGTAACTAATGTAAAATCAATGATAGGATTAGAAGATAATGATGAGAATGAACCCAAAGATAAGTATGAAATAGTTACGATAGAAGTTTCTGGTTATGATCAGTTAAAAAATGAAATAGAAAAACATTCCACCTGGGATAATAAATCATACATTTTTAATTTAAACGATGGTGACTATAATATTACCAGTACTATCATCTGTGGAAGTGCACATAGTGACTCACAATACACTATTAATGGAAATGGACATGTAATTGATGGACAAAACAAGCAACAATTCATGGAATTATATTCTCATCTGAAAATTAAAGATTTAACAGTTCAAAATACTGTTCCAGTAGAATCCAATTCATCTAGCGTAATTACTATGGAAACAATATCGGAATTATATGTTAAAAATTGTAATTTTATCAACAATCATGGAATAACAAAGGGCAGTGCTTTAACAAATAGGGGCACGGCTTATATAGTTGATTCTAAATTTGTTAATAATGGAGTTGATGAAGTAGGTGGAGCAATATGGAGTACTGGAGAATATGGTGGTAATATAACTATTAAGAATTCTCAATTTGTAGAAAATACTGCTAATAAGCAGGAAAATAATGATAGAACTTCCATAATATACATGGTATCCAAAGGAAATAACACTATTGAGAACAATAAATTCATAAATAATAATGGTAGATGTATTCATTGTTTTAATCAAACTAATACTAGTGTAATTAACAATGAATTTACAAATAATATTATGAAAGAAGATGAAGTTATTCGTGGAGGAATTATTGATAACTATGAGGCAGATATTCTAATTAAATCAAATAAATTCAATAATGATACTAGTTACGGTGAATTAAGGGGAGGACTATTGTATCATGAAATTGGTAATATGGAATTTGTTGATAATAAAGTAGAAAACATTAATATTAAGATGGATCCATCCTCTAAATCTAACTGTAGTAAGGGCGGTGTAATTTTTAATAGAAATGCTACTGTTAAAATAGAAGGTAATGAATTCAACAATGTATTGGTTGGTAATTATTCTCGTGGAGGAGTAATTTATAATAACCTTGGAGAAATTTCATTAAATAATAATAAATTCTCAAATAAGTTAGACGGAAACAATATCAGTGGATTAATTGTCTTTAATGATGTGAATAGTGTATTAAATATAGGCAATAATACTTATGATACAAATTATACTGGTAGTGTAGAGGGAAATACTGATAATGAAAGATTATTCTTTAATTCTGATGTTAAAAATGATGATGGTGATGGTACTATAGGAATAACTAATTATTATTAGTATTATGTTTATTTTTTTTAAATTTTAATTATAAAATTAATATATAATCAAACTAGGCCATCACCAAGTCATCATATGAGATAATACTTATAATCTCTCACTTTTTTTTTAGTTAATGTTGTTTCTTATATTTTCTATGAAACTTTGCCATTCCAGTTTAATTATTTTACTAACGTTTTGTGATTTATAAATTCGTATAGTATCTCCAATAGAAATTTCTATTGGTTTACCATCATATAATACGTATAAATTTTTATTATTTCTTATTTCTGTAATTTTTATTTCTATGACTGATTTATCTGATAAAACTATGCTTCTATTTAAAACAGTGTGTGGAGCTATGGGTGTTAATATAATTATTTCCGCGTTTGGATCTACTATTGGTCCTCCACAAGATAAATTATATGCTGTTGAACCGGTAGGTGTGCATAATATTATTCCATCAGCACTGTATGTGTTAATTAACTTTTCATCTATTATTGTATCAAATCTCAGTATGCCCAGAATATTCTTTGTTACCGAAATCTCGTTAAGTGCAGGGGGAATGTTTATTACTTCACCATTATCTGTGATTATTTGTCCCTCCAGCATCATTCTTTCTTCAATGAAATATTTATTTTCCAATAAATCATGTACTGCTTTATGCATGTCTTCTGGATTTACATCTGTTAAGTATCCTACGGTCCCACAATTTATACCAATTACTGGACGTCCTTCTGCTATCTTTGTTGAAGCAAGAAATGTTCCATCTCCACCGATGGAACATATTATATCTGCATCAATAGGATTTGAAGTAGTATCAACATGTAATTCCTTGCATATATGGAGTAGTTCGTCCTTGGTTTTAACAGCTAATTCCTTATTTTTGTCGTAATTGATATAAAATCGCATATTAATCATTTAATAATTCGTGATAATTTATTTTATTCTTCTTCATCATCTTCTTCGATTGATTCTTCTATGTATGCATAGTAATCTTTTGCTAATTGACTGATTATTTTACCATTTTCGTCTTTTTTCTCATCAGTTATGGTAAATAAGTTTTCTATTAATTGATCCTCTGGTAGTTTTCTTAAAATTTCGCTTATTCCTTTTATAAGAGTATCATAGACTTCCATTATTGCATCAATATCATTTTCATAATTTTCTTCTATGTTATCTGTTTCAACCATCATTAAAAGTACACTGTCTGTAAAGTAGTTTGGTGCATATAGTAATGTTTGTTCGTTTGATGCATATTCAAAGAAAACTTCTCTTTGTATCATGAAACAATCAATCCAATTAATTAGCCTATCTACTGGTATGTACCAGTTATATGCTGTTTTTGTTGAAAAGTCTTTTAATGATAGAAGGTATTCCTTGTTATTGCTTTCTTCCATAAATTCTATGGTTTTTTCTATTTGTTTGTCATGAGTTTCTTCTTCTAAAACATCACAGTACTGAACGTTCTGTTCCAATATGTCTAATGCATATTTTTCAAGATTTTTATATCCGTATGTTTCGAACATAAATAATTCCTGTTCTGCTGTCATACGTTTTATTAAAATACCATTTGCTCTTGTTTTATATTTGAACATGTGTTTTCTCAGATTTTTCTTATATTCTTTATCTGTATAATTTAATCCTTTGATATATTCAATTCGTTCTAGTGCATGTTCTTTATCATCTAAATTAATTCCTGCCATAATAAAAATTCCTATTGTATATATTATTATTTTTGTTTTTAATGATTAAAAAATTTATAATAGTATTAATTACAAAATTAATATTAATATAATGAGTTGAATGAAAAATGGTATGTGAAATTAATTATGAAGAAGCTGAAACTTCATTATCTGATTTTATTAAAACTTTATGTGAATTCGATAATGTGGAAGCTTTATTTGAATGTGTAAAATTGCTTAAAGAAGAAAAGAGTATTGATGAAATTAAAAATCTGGATGATGAAGAAATGTTAAAATACTTTTTGGAAGCAGAAAAAAGAGTTAGATAAGTGATTACTATGAAACAAAGTACTCTTCCTACAATAGTGGTTATTATAACTGCTGTTATGGCTTTACTTGTATTCATTTCGATTGATCATTCGGGTTTATCAGTTAATGATTGTACTCTTCAAAATAATGATGATTCATATAATTTTACATGTAATCTACTTGTAGGAAGACACTTTAATCATTTACAATGTAATTATACTATTTATTCAGAGAATAATACAATTATAAAAGAGGGAAGTTCTGATTTTAAAAATATTAATATGGGAAGTTTTCCTATTAATGATGTTTTTACATATAATAATAACTTAAAGCCTTATAAGGCTGATGTGACTGTTTATAGTGAAATTAAATATAATGAAGAGGGTGTTAATAAAACAAGAATGGAAAATTCATATAATAAAACATTTATTTTTAATTAACATATAACCTCATTTTTTATATTACATTTTTTTTATTATATGTCTTCAAATATATCTTTTATCTTTTTATTGTCGCCCATACCATTGACTATTATGCTTCCATCCTTGTTTAATCTAACTTCTACCTTATTTTCTAGAGAATCTATTTTATCTTCCAGGTCTTTATATCGTTCTGATAGAAAATGGTATTCCTGATTACGTGAGCCTATCCAGATCATATCTGTGCATTTTTCTTCCTCAATATATGGTTCAGAAATTAGTATGTCTGTAATACTTAAGAGATTATTCCAGTTTGCATCATTAATATCTTCCATTACGTCAGTTGAAAATCCTGTGAATGTTACAATAGATAAGTCTTTTTCTTTTAGTATTAGTCCTAATTTATATAATACTTTTGATTGTAGTAGTGGTTCTCCTCCTGAAAATGTTACTCCTTCAATTGTTTTATTTTCTAGTATTTTTGATGCTAGCTCTTCTATTTCGTATTCTGTTCCGCCATTGATATCCCATGTTTGTGGGGAATTACATCCTTTACATTCTTTTAAGCATCCTTGTACAAATATGCATGTTCTATTTCCTGGGCCTTCAACTTTTGTATTTTCTATTATGCTATTAATACGTATTTTCATATAAACACAATCCTATTTTAGTTTTTTTTTAAGTAATTTGGATTATTTAACACTTAATTAATTATATCTTTCTTTATTAAAGGTATTATTATTTTTTATTATACATATATCTTTTTTTAATGTTTTTATTCCTTAAGGATGGATTACTTATATGTTTTAGGATAATTAATTAACAATAATATATGAAAAAAAGTATGATTATAATTAAAATAATAATTAAATATTTATTAGAGTATACTATAAAATTATCTAATTATTATAGTTAAATTAATTTTAATTAATAATATCGTATTATTATAATATTTTTTTTATTTATAGATACATGAGCCATATAAAAATTAGCATAATATAAATTAAAAATAGTTTAAATAAAAAAAAGTGAAAAAAAAGAAATTTAAATTTTTGTATGAACATTAGAATGCACAAGAAGTATATCGTTTTACAGTTGTAGAACGATACCAGTTAACGATATTATTAAAACTATTACTTCTTGAAGTAGTATCACACTTATACCATTTACCATTCACATACACTTCTGCCCATACGTGACCTGTAACAAGACCACTTCTAAATGAACAAGTTGCATGACAGTAACGTGCAGGAATATTAACAGCCCTACATAATGCTATAAGTAAATGTGATTGATCAACACAATTACCATATTTTCTATTTAATGTACCGACAGCACCATACCTAGTATCATAATATGAACTGTATGACACATAATCACGTACATAATTGAAAATTTTCACAGCAGCACTATAAGCACTACTAACACCTGATGTTAAAGATGCAGCTAAATTCTTTATAGCAGTATTAGAAACTTCACAATTTTTAGTTTCTTTAACATAACTTTCATATCCAGAAGGAACTGAATAAGAACCTTTCTTATTAACTGTTAAAGTAACAGTTTTAGTATTTTTAAGATATTTGCCAGAACCACCATAAACAACAGTAATATTATAATTACCATTCCAACTTGATGCAATCTTATAAGTTAATTTAGCAACACCATTTGAAACACTTACTGTTCCAATTGTTTTTCCATTTAGTTTAAAAGCTGCTTTTCCTCCACTAACCTTATTTCCTGATGCGTCAGTAATAGTTGCTTTTAATGTAGTTGATTCACCAGCAATAACACTGGTTGTATCAATACTTATTTTTGGTTTAACAGGTTTTTCTACAGTTAATGTAGCTGTTTCAGTATTGGAGTTATATTTACTATATCCTCCATAAACTACTGTTATTTTATAATCACCATTCCAACTTGATGGGAATGTATAATTTAGTTTAGCTACACCTTTGGAAACAGTTGCAGTACCAATTGTTTTTCCATTTATTTTAAATGCAACTTTTCCTCCGTTAACTAAATTACCATATGCGTCAGTAATTGTTGTTATTAAGGTTTTGGATTGTCCGGAAGTAGCTGAAGTAGTATTTATCACAACTTTAGGATTAACTTTTGCTGTTAGTTTTAGTGTTCCAGTTCCTGTGGAACTTTTATAATAATCGTTTCGTCCATATACAACTGTTATTGTATATTTTGAATCCTTCCAACTACTTGGTATAGTATATGTAATTTTTGCTCCACCATTAGACACAGTTGATGTACCAATTGTTTTTCCATTAACTTTAAATGCAACTTTACCAGTTTTAACATAAGTACCATCAGATGTTGTTATAACAGCTTTTATGGTAACTTTATCTCCCTGTACTGATGTTACATCAGATACTGAGACTTTGGTTGTTAAGTTTGATTTAAGTTTAAGTACACCAGTATTGCTTGTAGACTTTGAATAATAGTCATTTCCTGCATATACTGCAGTAATTTTATAATTAATGTCTGTCCAGGTTGATGGAATTTTATAAGTTAATTTAGCTCCACCATTGGATACTGTTGCTTTACCTATTGTTTTTCCATTAATTTTGAATGTAACAGTACCATTTTGTACATAATTTCCATTATTTGTTGTTACCACAGCTTTAAAAGTAACTTTGGAATTACGGGTAGTGGTTAAATTATTAACTGTTGTTTTTGTACTTGACTGTTTAGTCAAGGTAGAATCTGCAGAACTGGAACTACTTTTCACAGAATTTTCAGTAGTTTGTGTGCTTGATACTTTTGATATGCTTTTAGAATTTTCTGATGAATCAGATGTAGTTGTTGTATCTACTGTATTTGTTGATGTTGATGTAGCTTGTGCTACGCTGTCACTTGTTGTTTGTGTAGTTATTGTATCATTGGATGCAGTGTCAGTTGCTGCAACTGAACCTATCATCATTACCAGGGCAACGAATAATATGATCAATCCATAATAACCCTTAATTATAAGACCTCCTTATTTAGAATAATTTGGATTATAATTTATTTCTAAAAATGTTGATAAAAATTTAAAATTTATCAACTTATTTATAGTTTAAGTAGATTATGACATATAAAGGTATTGTAAAAAATCTATTTTTTTAAACCATTTTGATGACTTTAAAGCTTAAAAATGTTTATTAGAATGTATTAGATTAAAATAAGATAAAATAAATGTTTTTGATTTACATCTACTAATAGTAATACAAATCATATTTTATGTGATACACTAAGATGTTTTTATATCAAAAATCAAAATTAATTACTTATTATATAAAATAACCATTAGTTTTACTTCTTTAATTATTTTATTGTAATTTTTTAAGGGCTAATAATCAGTTTTAATAAAATATAAGTAATCTATTTTAATTTTTATAAAAAGAGAATATCATTTTTAATAATTTTTTTATTTAAATGTTAAAAATATGATAAATCCATTTAAACAAAAGTTATTCTTTAAATATTATTTATAAAAAAAATAGTTTGGTTATGGAGTGTACACTAATCCATAACCGTTACTACCAAAGTAGTAACCATAATTTGATTTTTTATTACTTTCCTTATATCTGACGCTGCTGGTATAATAATCATCCTCTGCTTCTTCTATGGCATCAAGTTCCTGTTTATGTCTGACATCATCTATTCTGTTATAATAATTAGTAATGAAATCCTTCTGTTTCTGTATTAAATTATAACTTTTAATATCAAATGTTGTTATTTTTGTACCGTTCGGATAACATAATCCATCACCCCATGCAGTATAATATGGAGGTTCAGCCCAATCAATATAGTTTGTTTCAATTCCACTTAAACCATACTTGTAATCAAATCGTTTATTGGATTCATAAGCTAATCCAATAATATCTCTTTCAAATACGAAGTGTAACTCTTCATGATTACCAATAGTATTATGAGTGACTGCTTCTTTTAAGCCCTCATCACCTTCATATGTCGTGCTGTTATGGTCTGTATATACAAATAGCCATTCATCAGGAATAATGTCAGGTTGATGGCTTTGGTCATTTAATGTGAAATTTCCAAGACTTTTTATTATACTTCCATTTGCATATCTTAATTCATGAATATAATAATAACCTAATTCTTTATAAATATCAGTTTCAGTATTATTATCATATGTTATTCCGAATCCATCTTCTGTTTTAAAAGTATAGTTAGTTTTTTCTCCAAGAATATCTGTTTCTGCATGATCCAACATATATTTAGTTCCATTAGTATCAGTTATAACAGAATAATTTAATCCATAACATCCATTAAATTTGGAAGAATTATGATCATAGTATACAAAATTAATTTTTGATACATTAATTGTTTCATTAGTCATATTCAGTATAGGTAAGCTTTCTTTTTCAGGTACCGTGTTGTTAACAACAATATCTGAAGAACTTGAACTAGAATCAGAAGAAAACATTCCTATAACTCCAAAAATTAAGATTATAAGACAACAACAGATACATATTACTCCGGTTGTATTATCATCTGCCAATTAACCACTTCCATTATTAAATTAATTAATAATTTATATAAAATGATTAAAATAATTATTGCAGAAATAATAAATAAAATATTTAAAAAAAGGAAATAAAATTAGAATATCTTAGGATATTCTTTAATTAATGTTTTATAGAATAAGGAATAACCATAAGAGCCAACACTCATAATAGCATTAATATCAGAAGTTAATTCGCTTTTAGATATTAACTGAGTACCTTCCTCATCCTTATATGTTTGAATTATTGATACAACTTTAGCATGACTACTATGATTTACAACGTATTCTGTTACACTTTTTAGCCAGCTAGTACCAGCATTATATGAATACTTATAAGCCATAGGCAATAAGAAATCAAGATGTTTACTTAATGCATCATAATCCTGTCCGTAATATGTTTTAGTACCTGCTTTTTCTGCAAATACACATGCTGATAATTCCATTTGAGGATTATAAGATTTAATGATATTATATACATCACGTACAAAGTTTGTGATTAAGGTAACATTAGTAGTACTTGGATTAGTTCCACTGTATCTTACATAGTCAAGAACTACACCTTCAACTCCAGGTATTTTAATAATTTTAGAAATGTAGTTTTTAAGTGCAGTTTGATGAGTTGTACTGTGATCCCAACTACCACTTTCTTTAAATGTTAAAATCCATGCATGAACCTTAATATTCGTATTCTTGGTTAAACTAATCACATGTCTTAGATTATCATCTTCATCTGATCTAGCATGAGCCTGTACATATACATCAGTTATTCCAGAGTTAACCCAAGTTTTAACATCATTTGCATTTACTGAAGTGTAAAGTTTTACAAATACTGATGCTACCTTTCCGGTCCTGGTTTTAAGCACGTTTCTTACATTTAATGTAATAGTTGCATTACATGAATCATAAGTGTTTGAATTATATACTAGTTTAACCGTGTAAGTACCAACATCTAATGAATCAATAGATATGTAAGGTTTGTTTAAATCATATTTAGACGTGGAAACTAGTTTATTATTTACATATACACTAATGTTTCCGTCAGTAACACCTACAAAATTATTGGTTACTGTTACAGGAATGGTAATATTGTTGTAAGGTCTGGAAATATTATTGGAAACTTTCATAGAAGTATATTTTGATACTAGACTAGTAAAGTTTTTTCTAACACCAATATATGAGTAAGTATCCCCTGTGACTAATGTAATATTAAGATTCCTATTTGCTAATCCAGGATTAATGTCAAAACTAATGTTTAAAACACCATTTACAATATAGAAATATTTAGGTTCATCATTTTCTTGTAATGTTATTCCATTAATTTTTACAGCTACTTTACTTGTATCTTTAACTGTTAAATTATTATCATCAACTAGTAAGGAGTATAATTTTACATTATTTTCTTTTCTAGTAATAGTGGTATTTATGAAATTAATATTCATACGTTTAACTTCTATTGAACCGTCAACTAGATTTTCTATTACATGTCTTGTACCAATGTATGAATAAGTATCTCCAGTAACTAAAGTTAATGTAATGTTTCTTTTCTGGAAACTAGTAGGAAGAACAAATGTAGCATTAAGTACTCCATTTGCTGCTTTAAAGTATTGGGTGACATTATTTTTTTGTAACGTTTTACCGTTTACTTTAATAGCAACCTTAGCAGAACCGCTCATTGTATGATTATTATCATCCAATATTATTGAGTTTACATTATATGAGTTAAGACTTCTGTAAACACTAATATTTGTAAATCTAGTGTTCATCTTTTCTACATTAAAGTACGTGTTAGTTTCAACTCTTGTATTGTTAACATTACTTACTGCTGTAACCAGTGCCTTACCTGCTCTGAAACCATCAGGGATTGTATATTCCATTGATGCTTTATTGTTTACAGGTTTAACCTTTGATTGATTGTTACTATTTGTTACAGTTTTATTGTTTACTTTAAATACTACTGCTTGATTATCTTTACTATTTTTTGTTGCAGTGAATTTTATAGTATCTCCCATTTTAACATTATCATCACTAACTGAAACATCTATGTGGCTATTTGTATCATTAGATGCAAATACACATCCAGCTAATAAGAAAGTTAGTAATAAGAATACTATTAAATAACTCTTTTTCACTTTAAACCTCCTTACGTTATGTTAAAAAATATTTAATTAGTATATAATCAAATATTTTATTTTTATTCAATTATAAATAATATTTCCAAAAAATTTTTTAGAAATACATTACTTAATACATTTAACTATCATCATTTAAATAAATTTTCGTAATAAACCATGAAAAAAATTTAATGATATAATATACAAATTATATAAAATATTAAAATTGTTTATGCTTTTATAAAAGAAAAAAAATATTAAAATTCATTTATAAAATATAATATAATGGTTAGAATAATTGATAAAACAATTAACTTTGTTAAAAACGAAACAGTATTTTCCTTATCATTAATTTTAGCAATAATATCCTGTTTTTTTGTAAAGCCAAATATAAATTATTTAAATTATATCAATTGGAATACTATAATATTACTGCTAGTTATCATGATTATTGTTGAGATTTTAAAAAACTTGGCAATATTTGAGAAAATACTTCAAAAATTGTTAAAAAAGATAGGAAATTCACGAGGATTAGTTTTTACATTAGTCAGTATTAGTTTTATTAGTTCAATATTTATTACAAATGATATTTCTCTAATAATATTTGTTCCATTTTCAATAATGGCATTAAAAAAAGTTCAACGTGCCGATTTAATAATTATTACAGTGTGTTTACAAACAATAGCTGCTAATGTGGGGTGTATGGTGCTGCCAATAGGAGCTCCTCATAATATAGTAATGTACACCATATCAGGATTACCATTCGGATCATTCATCTTATTACTACTACCATACATTATTGTATCATTAATATTTTTGTTTCTAATAATGTATTTTATACCAAACAATAAAATCACAGTACTAAATATTGGAGAAATTGAATATAATAAGAATAATTTCTTTAAGAGAGTTTTTAAGGGTGTTGATTATTATTTACTATTAACATTCATTGCCCTTTTTATATTAATAGGAAACTTAGAAAACATCCCATTTTTTAATTTACTGTTTAAAAAATGGATAATAGGAAATGAAGTACTATGTGGAGTAATAGCATCACAAATAATATCTAATGTACCAGCCGCAATGTTACTCAGTGGATTTAGCAATAATTTTAAAGAAATAATTATAGGAATTAATATAGGAGGATTTGGTACACTCATAGCATCAATGGCTAATCTAATTTCATACAACATCATAATACGCCAATGCAACGAATATAAAATAAGATATTTAATAATATTCACTGCATTAAACTTTGCATTATTAATTATATTACTTGGAGTTTACAGTTTTATTTAAAAAAGAAAAAAATAGAGTAAGAATTACAATATGTTATGTATATTCTTAGAATTAAAAGTAACTATTCCCAGTTTGTTAATTCTTCTATACTAACTACTCTTTTTGCATCAATAATATCAGCACCTTTCATGAAAGGTTTTAACCTTTGCTTAGTCTTACCAAGACCACTACTACCTGAAGTAGCGAATATATAAACCTTTTTACCAGACCAGTCATAATCCTTACAGAACGTGTTAATAATGTTTGGAGCACTATAATACCATATAGGAAAACCAAGGTATACAGTATCATAAGAATCCCAATTGCTTACTTTATCTGTAATTGGCACATCTTTTTTACCTAACTTTTCTCGATTACAACGTGCAAAAGGATTAATGTACTTTAAGTCTGCCTTAGTATAAGGAGTTACTGGTTCTATTTCAAAAATATCTGCCCCTATCTTTTCTGCTAAATCACTGGCAACTTTTGCAGTTTTACGAGCTTCTGCACTAAAAAATACTACTAATTTACTCATAATCGATCCCCTAAATTATTTATTAAAAATTATAAAAACTAATAACAACATTAAACTAGACTAAATCTGTGTTTACAGCATTTACCGAATAATTATATCGTTAACGTTATATTCATTTTTTTGAATATACAGTAGATAATTAATATAAGCTATTTCTTTTATTAATACTTTTTTCATAATTATTATTTATCATTTCATATTTCTACGATTCTTAAGTAATTTGTTGTTCTTGCTTTTCCTAATGGGAATCCTCCAGTCACTACTATTAAATCACCATCTTTTAAATTAAATTCTTTTTTAGCAATTTTTCGTGAATTTTCGACCATTTTATCAGTGCTTTCATATATTTCTGTAACTACAGGTTTTACTCCAAAATTTAATAATACTTTCTCTGCAATATGATTTGATGGACAGCAAGCCAATATGCTGGTATTTGGTCGTAGATTACTGATTTTTCTTGCTGTGAATCCTGTCATTGTTGTTGTAACTATTAATTTAATGTCTGAATATTCTACCGCTTCTGTTACTAGTTTAGCAATTGTATCACTTGTTCCTATACTGCCTATATATGCAATATGTTTTGAGTAGTCGATTGTTGATTCTACATATTTACATATCTTGTTCATTATTTTAACTGATTGTATTGGATATTTTCCTATGGTTGTTTCACCGGATAGCATCACACAGTCTGTACCATCTAGTATTGCGTTAGCTATGTCTGATACTTCTGCTCTTGTTGGTCTTGGATTTTCGTACATTGATGCTAACATTTCTGTTGCTACTATTGCAAATTTTCCTTTTTGACGACACTTTTTAATTATGTTTTTTTGTAGCATTGGTAATTCTTCGAGTGGTACTTCTACTCCCAGATCTCCTCTTGCTACCATGATTCCATCTGATTCATCTATTATATCATCTAGGTTATCTATTCCTTTACGACTTTCTATTTTGGATATTATCAGTGCATCTCCACCTGCTTTTTGTATTGTTTTTCTTGCTTCTAGAACATCGTCTTTAGTATTTACGAAGGATAGTGCCAGATAGTCGCATGCATGTTTTGCTGCAAAGGCTATGTCTTTTTTATCTGCTTCGCTCATAAAGTTTAATTGTAAATCTACACCAGGTACATTTATTGTTTTATTATTTTGTATTTTTCCATCACCTAATGCCTTTAGTTCAACAAAATCTTCTTCTTTTCTTATTACTTCTAATTCTAGTAAAGCATTATCTATCAGTACTTTATGTCCAACTTTTATATAATCTATTGCTTTACTATGGTTTACTCCGAATTCTTTTTCGTTACCTAATATGCAGGTTTTACTTATTTTAATTGTATCGCCTTTTTTTAAGGTTACTCCTCCATCTTGGAATTTTAATGTTCGGAATTCTGGTCCTTTAGTATCATACATTACTGCTACGGGTATTTTGGTTATTTTACGTACTTCTCTTATTACTTCTAATGTTTTTAACATTCCTTCTTCTGTTGCGTGGCTAAGATTTATTCGTGCACAATCCATTCCATTGTTAACCATTTTACTCATAATTTCTACAGTGTCACTGGCTGGACCTATTGTTGAAATAATTTTTGTTTTTTTCACTATAACATCTCCACTTTTTTTTAGGATTTAATCAATATGAGGGAGTATTATTTGGAATTTTATTGTTTAAAATTGCTTATTTTAGTTTCCTTATATATAGCATATAATATATTATTAATCTATAATATTTCTTATGAATTATTATAAAACTAGCAGTTATTTAAATAAATGTATTCATCATAGTATGATTAAAATAATAGTGTTTATGTATTGTTTAAACATGAAAAAAAGAATATAAACCATTATATTAAATGGATACTAAATTTGTGAATTTATAATAAAAAAATATAAAAAAAAAGGAAAGGATTATTAGTCTCGTGCTTTCTTAAGCGATTCAACCATGTTAATACTTTTAATTTTTCTGGAAAACAATAAATTAACAACAAATGATAATCCTATGACTATTATGAAAGTGATTGAAATTGTTGTCAATGAATAATTTATTGGATAATAAAAAGTATCTCCTGATGAATCCATCATTATTCTCAATACATAATACCCTAAGGGTATACCGAATACAAATCCAATAATAGACAATATAAGATTTTGTACTAAGAACAATCTGCGAATTGCTTTTGTCTTAAAACCTATGACTTTTAATGTTGCTAAATCACGTTCAACCTCTGTGAAAGCTAAAATTCCTAAACTATACAGCATAACAACAGACAATGCAAATGCAAATATTAATAATATTCCAATTAATAAATTTGCAGAAGCCATTAATTCATCCCAACTATCCTGTAAATCACTGAATGTGTTAACTGAACTTACACCATCAACTGGTGAGTTAACTTTTTCTTTGGTAACAAGATATGTTGGAGTAAAATTATAATCATATGATTCTAG
>AUXO016232596.1_pt1 | contig 23279 bp, 26 predicted proteins | sample 768731 | NCBI WGS metagenome assembly AUXO01 (sample SAMN02715735, study PRJNA202380) | gut metagenome | biome: sheep rumen | host: Ovis aries | place: New Zealand: Palmerston North | reverse complement strand
ACAAAATCCATCTTTAGGTTTACTTTCACAAGCTTCACATAATGGGCCACTTCCAACACAACAATCTGAATCAGATTTATTCCAACTATTCATCGGATTTCTCATTCCTCGAATAGCAGAAGAAAAGCCTTCAACATCATGAGTCCATATATTCAAGTCCTGTAGCCTCCTTATATGCTCTGCGTATTTTAATTAGCTCTTTCAATAAATCATCGTTGCATTGTTCGACTACATAAATCTTACGAAGCATTTCTTCTACGCACTCTTTTACTTCTGCCGTATTATGGTCTTCAGGACAATATGCACAAAATCTCATGCATGGTCCTTGATAAGACACAAGCTTTGCAATCAATTCTTGCGGTGTCATGAAGACATCCCCTCCATATACTTTACTATTTGCTCGTATTCTTCTGGGGATGTAAGCTTTTTCAACCATGCTTTATAGAAAGCGCATTCGAACACCTTCAACGAAAGTTCTGAAGAAAGATCTTTTATTCTTTGAACTGCCATATCAAGCTGTTTACGCTTTATTTCAAGGTCTGCTTCATGCATCTTTCCTTCTCTTTGTTTAGAAAGAAGAGCATGGATTAAAGAGTCTTCTACATCTTTGTTTGCCATCTTACCACTCCTGCCAAGTTACATTATTCAAATCATGCAGAATACATGAAGAAGTAACATTAGGATGCCGTCGAACCCAATCAACACATCCTTCTTCTTCTGGCAGCTTGTTGTCTACCTTATCAATGATGTGTAATCCTCTGCGGTTAAGTTTTTTGTTCAGGTAAATACCATCCGGTGTGCATTTCTCATCATAAAAATTCCAATCATTACACCATTCTCCAAATAAAATAAGACGAGCTCCAGATTCTTCTACGATCTTTTTTAAATCTTTCACCCGAGATTCCGCAATACCAATCTTGCCAGACGGAGCTAAAGCTTCTGAGTCTTCAAAATTAAGAATACCTTCAACCTTGATAAAGATAACTTTCATGTCAACTTCCTGCCTTTTCTACTGGTACAAATTCTCCTCCAGATGGTAATGAGCTTCTAAACGGATAAGGACCTCCGCCTCCAATGTTATTTGAAATAATATAGTTTAATTCTGCTTGGGACATTTCTTGAAATGGTAGAGGATGTCTTCGAGGATCGGCAGTTCCAAATGCAACAAAGTTTATTGTATTGTATTTTTCTTTACGATATTTTTCTTTATAGTACTCTTGTGCCACGGTTTTATTTCTGGCATAGCAGAATTCTGTCCTATCTATATGCCCATTTCTGCCAAGATCAACACGGTACAAAAAGATCAGTTTCATATAATCTCCTCTATTTGTTTTATTTCTTCTTGCTGAATTAACCAAGCAATTGCAACAGCCACAGAGTCAGACTCATCGTCACATTTATAGTCTTGCTTTCCTACATATTTGTCTAAAGCTTTGGCAACTTCTTCCTTCTCTGCCTTGCCCGATCCTGTTATAAGTTTCTTGACAGAAGTTGGGTATATGCTGTTCCATTCTTTTTCTGATATTTTCCAAAGCATCCAATCCGTTAGGCCAACCACTTTTGAAAGGCTTCTTTCGGATGGAACTTTTACTTTCATGATTTCTGTTTCTCTGACTGCGTAAACAGCATCAGGAAGAGGAAAAAATGATTTAATAAAAAAATGTCTTATTTCCTCTAATAGTTGCCCATGACTTTTTTTATGGTCTGTTTTATTATCCAAAGACACAAGCTTTTTTACTTTTATAATAGGAGAACCTTGTGCCTTATCAACAGACAACAAACAGAAGCCCGGACGTTTTAATGATAGATCAGCTCCCAAAACATAATAGTGTTCAGGAAACTCTAATTTTTTTATTTCTTTTTTTTTAGCCACAATTCGTCACATCCTTAACCGGTTTTCCACATTTCGGACAGAATTTATATTGAGGTTTGTTTTCTATCCAGTGAATTGATTTTGAACGAACTGTTATATTTTCAGAACCAAAAAGAGGCCTCCCAATACAATCAATCAGGAGGCCACAGCCAGAACAACGCCAACCTTTATTAGTGGCATCAAGCTCCAAATTTACACATTCCAAGTTATCCACATCCTAACATAAAATTTTAGGTTGCAGAGGTGTATTGTAACCAAAGTTATTCTTCTTCGTCTTTGGTTAATTCAATATCAAATTTGTGTGTATAATCGTCAGTAGTGTTGTCTGAATAAACAAGTACTTCAAACTGATCTGAACTAAAAATCACTTCATTGCCGTTTGTTCTATATGAAGGTCTTATAGTTGCCAAATCCTGAACATATGCACCGTTTGGACTTTCAATACCAACATAAATTTCTTTGTCGTAACTTCCTTCGTTTCGTTCCGTTACAAGCTTATATCCGTTGGCTAATGGGATTATAATTTTCTCCAAAAGGAATCACTCCTTATTATTCAAAAGTCGCCATTATATCTTCTTCGGTGATATCAATCATAGTTTGTTCTTTAATTGGCTTAAAATCAAAATATGGAACAGATAAATTAATAGTCATATATTCATCTATTCCTGTGGAAAGTTCAATGCTTGCAGACATTGGACGAGCAATTTTTAAACCTCCGGGGCCAGAATCACAAACAACATAATATTTATCTTGACCAAAATTCATTACATCCATCATACACCTCTGATGAATAAAAAAAGGGAGCAGAGCCGTAGCTCTGCTCCCATAAGGTATTACTGTTTGTCGAACTCTGCTTGCAGAGTCTCATCCAGTTCTTGTTCGGCAGAAGCTAATGCGTCTTTCGCATCTTGAATAGCCTGTCTATAGGTAGCGACTTCTTTAAAGAGACTTTCAATCTTATTGGGTTCCATAGATTCATCTACTCCTTTTTCGTTGTCAATAGCATTCATCAGGTCATTCTGGTCTTCGCTGCCGTAGTTGTGTACACTCATAGGACCACTCCTTAATCCAAAAAATGTTAATCACGGGCTGCTGCTGTGGTTTAGATGGCTAGCACATCTTCCCTCTAAGTCCATTTAACTCGGCTCTCTCGCCTTGCACCCTTCCCTTATATACATTCTAGAATGGCTTCACTATTAGGTACCGAACAAAAGTGAATATGTCATTCAAGATCCTCTTCGTCAAATTCAATACCGTCATCTTCTAGTGTGGCAGATATTTCTTCTGCAATTTCGTCTTCATCTTCTGCTTCTGAATCATATACATCGTAAACCCGCATACGTTTATCTACTTTAGATCCAGCTTTTTCATTTGACTTGTCAATGATTGCCATTAATCTCTTTACACTCAAAGGGGAAGAAACAACAGAACCATTGTCCAAGAAAATAGCAGACTTTGCTTTCGCTTGTCCACATCCATTTATCAATGTTCCATTTTGTCTTTCTGTAGTTAAAGTCTTTCTTGCTTGATAAATTTCTGTAGACATAATTGCAACAATACGTGTAGCACAAATTGAAACGTCAAATTGACGATTATCACTACGCTTATTAGAAATCCGAACAAACCGAAGAGGAACCATGTATGCCATATGGGATCAACTCCTTTATTTTAATAGGCAGACAATCTATCATGCCTTAGTTGAGTTGCTCCCGAACTGTTCATTCATCGATCCAAGTGTCAAATCCGTCAATCACGTTTGGAGCAGAAAACCCGGAAGCATTATCAAAATCATGATAAACACCACCGATTACTCCGGGAACGCTTGAACCCATATATCCATCCGGACCATAATGATTCGTTTCTCCAAACAGGCCTTCCTGACTTGTTCCAATATAATTTCCATTTGCATCATAAGTATCATACCCATCAATTATATTGGGTACAGAAGTGCCTGCATATCCGCCTTCGTCAAAGTGATTGATTTCTCCAAATAAACCTTCTTGACTAAAATAGCGTTTCATTTCTTTCGCCTCCTAATTTCTGTCGGGAGCTTTTGTGACAATGTAACTCTTTGCCCAGACGTCGTATTCTCCGGGCACAATAGCTTTTTGACCATCTCTATATGTATATCTTGGACTTTTGTTGTACTGTTTAAGTGTAATACAATCTCCTGCTTCAAAAGGATTTTTAGCATAATCATCTTTCTTAAATCTGATAACGCCCGAAGATCCTCTTTGAACAGAATACAATAATGCCTTTATTCCATACTTATTGTCCACTTCCCTAACAAAATACAAAGACGCAGGTTCATTTTTGTCTATCGTCAAACATAAGCCGACGTTTGTTAATTCAGAATAAAGCCGTTGTCCGATATCAAGATCAATATTACCAAGAGTACTTTCATAATCCCGGCTCATTTGCATTCTTGCTTCAATTGACTTTATCGTTTTCGTAAGCTTATATTTCCCTTCAAAGAAGTTTTGATATACATCCATCAACTTGCCAGATCTTCCATAATCTGAAAAGTAGTTTAATTCAATAAGTATCTTAATCTGTCTTGTATCAAGACATGACTCCATTTGAAGTGTTCTTAATACATCAGTAAAAGTATTATAATGCCTCGATCCTAAAACATGCAAATCATTCGCAGCAGATTTACTCAAATATCGTATCGAAGACAGCGACTGTGAAATTGTTTGGTTCTCTTTGTCAACAACCCAATCTCTGTTATCTTGCCCGAAACGTCCGGCAGATAAACTGATATTCTTATATCTTTTCATCTCAGCGATGATCGCTGAAATCTTATCAGTATTCTTTTTCTCATCATAAAGCTTTAACATGGTAACATAAAGTTCATAAGGATAATGTACTTTTAACCATGCTACATACAAACTATCGCAAGCCATTGAAAACGCATGGGCCGCACAAAACATGTAGTTTGCGGCATTTTCAATAATTGTCCAAATCTGTTCTACTACTTTATGAGCTTTCTCTTCTGACGCTCCTTCAGTCTCCTGCAAGACTTTGGTAAATCCAATCTTGAACTTTTCTTTTTCTGCTAATACCTTTTCTGTCTTTTTCTTCTTAATTGCTTTTGTTGTTGCGTATGCTTCTGGCCCAGGAATTCCTGCTGCTTTAAGAATTTGCAGAATCTGTTCATCGAACATCAGAAAACTGTCAGGAATAGCTTCTGTTTTCAGAAGATTATCCAAAGACGGAATTCCATATTCAAAGCTTCGTCTGTTGATAAATGTTTCCAACATTGATTTGAAACCGGGGCGAATAGCAGCAATAAATGCGCTTAACTGAGCAACATTCTTTGGTTTGTAAATACTGCATCTTTGAGCAGATTTATCTCTTTCTACCTGATTCAAACCCATTACAATCTTGTTGGCATAAAGATTCCAAATTTCATCATCATCTTTTACTGCTTCAAGAAGTTCGTCAACAGACATAACAGGAATTCCTGCTAGTTTAAAGGCTTCTGCAATTATTTTAACTACATCAACCCGAAGGAAGTCAGCCTTCAAATAGTTGTAAGTATCAGCGGTTTTGCCGTCAATATACGCTGCATATATTGCATCTTTTGATCCACTTTTAGATTTAACTCTGACAACACCGATTTCTCTTCGGAGATCTTTGTCGGATAACAGATGCGCACAGGGATGCGGCGATAAACTCGTTACAATGCCCTCATATTTCTTGGACTCTTTTATCAAATCAATATACTTTTGATCAATATATGATTCAATTTGAACGTCTTCTGTTACATCATAATCTGGATCATCAGCATTATTTTCTTTTGCATGTTTTACATCAAGTTCATAATTCTGAATTTGTTTAGCTATGGCATTTGCAGTTTCAAAATCAATATCTCTTGCTCTTGCAAGCAGCTTAAACGCAGATAATGTTTTCGCTGTGCCATAGGCAATCATTGGCAAGCATCCGTATTCTCCGAGAATCTCCTTGCCAGCATTCTCGAAAGCTTCTACGTTTGCCATGTTGCAATCCAAATCGGGTAATCCATTTGCCAGTCTGTCTTCTGAGATAAACCGTTCAGGATACATTTTTACGGGACAATGCAGCCTATTTATTGAGCTAAAGCCCATAGCATAGTTAGACACGAAAGAAGCCCCAGAGCCTCTACCGGTCTTTGTAAGAACACCGCCATTTTCAATTCCCGCATCAATTATTCTTTTCATAATCAAAGGATAATCCGCAGTTCCCGTGTTTGTCATGGTGTCCATTTCTGCATGGATTTCTTTAGCTTCTTCCTTATTTGGCATTCCTGATTTACGAATGTATTCTGCACATACGGTTTTCTTATATAGCAGATTACGTTCTTCCTGTGTCATTTCAGGATAAGGATTTGGAATTTTCTTTTCATTTGTAAAATGAACGCCTTCAAAATCACGAAGAATCAAAGTGTTTTCCATTGCTTCTTCTATTTGGACTTTATTTAAGACGCCCTGTTCTCGCAGCATTGCAAATGCTTCATTAGCCGTCGGTAAATACAGCAAAAACTCATCTTCATTACCGTATGTTATTCGTGAAGCAAGCAAAAGTTCTCTGCGAAGTTCTTTTTCTTCTTTATAAACATAATGGCTGTCTGTGCCATAAATCAGAGGCCATCCATGTTTCTTATGAAGATCAACCATCCATTTATTTCTTTCGACTTGTATCTGCTGTGGATGATGCTGGACTTCCAAATAAAAATTCTTTTGGAAAATGTTCGCCAGTCGGACAAGAGTTTCTTCGTCGCTTGGGCCTGCTACACACGCTGATGTGCATATGAAGTTTCGATAATCCAAACGTTCAAGAAGATCAAAGTCTACTCTTGCATGATAGTAAAACCCAGAAAGATTTGCCTCAGAAAGAATTTCATTTAATTGATAGAATCCTTCCATATTCTTTGCAACAAGAATAAGATGGTATCCACGATGATCTCTCGCAGTTCTGTCCGCCACAAAATATGTTTCCGCAGCGGCTAAAGGAGTCATATGATAATTCTCATCTGAGTATTTTTTCGATAGCTCAAACTGTTGCCAAACATTTGATCTGTTACCATGCTCAGAGATACATAGAACATGATGTCCACGTTCTTTGTAGACTTTTGCGTAGTCTTCAATCGACATTGTTGAGTCCGGCTGAGTTAAACAATTTGAATAACTTGTGTGGACATGATATGGTTCATATTCAAGCAAACATACCACTCCTTATTTTTCAAATGCAAACATCAAAATGGTTCGGGATCATTTTGATTTTCATTCTCTCTTGCTTCTTTTCTCTTTAAGATATATTCGTCTGATACATGTTCGCTTGTAATTTCCGTTGGCTCTAGCCAATATTCACCTTCGTCGTTATGCCTTTCTTCGCATAAAATACAGGTTTCAATACCAGCCATATAATTAATGCCCCAACCAATACCATTCATTTCATCACAAACAAAGAAACGGAAAGGAGTATCTCTGAACTTTTCCTCCATTTCTTCTGCCATATCAATTGCGTGACCTACATCATTATCATAAATGTGAATTTCATTTTCTTTCATTTCAGGCGGACAATTTCTATTTATAACATCTTTCCATTCTTCTTTACTGTTCATATAATCTGTAAAAGCTTTAATTTTTTCTTTCGTTCCAAAAGGAGTAATGCTTCCGTTTACCCAATTAGCCATAAGTTCATTCCTCACAATTCTAAATATAAATAATTAAAATGCGCTATGATGCGAAGCTTTAATCGAAGACACCATAGCGTCTATAAACTTCTAGCTTGAGCCCTATCCCCTCTCAAGCTTGGGTTGATCAGTATCCCTCCATCGCTCCCGAGTACGCTGTGCATATCTTAGAGATGACAATTGACGATGCGGGCATCGTGAATGCGAACATTTTGTTCTGATGTTAAAGATATGCCTGTAGCTGTGGCGTTCTTATTCTTCTACTGCGATTTCAAGTGTAGCAAAAGGAATTACATCATAGTTTCCATTTTCGCCACCAAGAAATTCATAAAGTCTTTTTTGACATTCTTCTGTTAAGTCATCCCAGAAAAACTCAAACATTTTTGTTTCGTCCATTTTTTATGCCACCATATTTTCTTCAGCAGCACTCTGAAGGTTATTCCACTTCCGATTGCCCATTGTCATAATGGAATATCCAACAGATTCAAGAGCTGTACTTCTATCATAGGACTTTACATCCTGCGCAAACCGAGTAACAGCATTAGCAAATCCATACATGGACAGATCTCCGCCGCGAATCAGATAGTCCAGAATTCCTTGTCCTTCTTGTTTCGTATAGCCAAAATCCGGCGCAGCAAGTTCAACCACAGCAGGAACACTCGCTGTAATTTTTGCGTCCTTGGCAGCTCGCATCAGATCAACAACTCTTTCAAATCGAGCCTGTTCTGCAACTGCTTTCACGGTATCACGAATCTTCAACTGAAGAGCCCGGTCATCAGCTTCAAGGGTATCGGAGCTGTAAACTACAAAATCTTCAGCGGCTTCATTCTTTCGTCCAGCATGATATTTGCGCATTCTTGCATCGTTCACAACCATGCCGTTGGAGCATACTAGTCGATACACAAGAGGCTGAACAGTCAGAGATCCAAGGCCAACCTCAGAATTTGTGATAAGGATACCTGCCTGAACGATGTCTCCAGGCACAACTTCAGTTGTAAGTCTTGGATTGAGAACCTTCAGATATAGACGCTCATCTGTTACTTCGAAAGAGTTTTGAGGATTCGATACATCAAAGACATCACTCAGAATTGGCAATACTGTCTGGGCGATATCATAGTTATCAATACGGCGATAAGAATCCGAAAGAAACGCCCGTGCCGTACCATCCAGAGTACGAACCATATGCGCCTTTGGTGTCTTTTCAAACCAACTATTGACATTCGCTGCAAGCAGTTCAGGATTGTCAGCCCTCATCTTATCATAGTATTTCGCAGGAATACCAAGTGCTGTACCAATCTGATTATGCACAACCTCGTTAACATTCAGAATCAAAGTCTGCCCGGTTTTGTCATTGCGGATATTAAGTTGAGCATTATCCACAAAGGCATCCATCTGCATATTTCTCGTGTCTACAATATAATCTTTCTTTGCATTGTTCTGTCTGTCCAGTTCCATTGCAAGTTCTGTTAATGTTTTACCAAATTTCATCTTTAATCTCCTTTTGTAAATACGATTTAAAATAAATCGCCTTCGTCTTTAAAACCTTCATATTCATCATTTTTCTTCTTTGATCTGAAGTCTGGTTGCACCCCGTTTGGACATTGTTTCCTTGCGTCACAAAGATTCCAACAAAAATAGTCAGGCTTTTCTTTACACACAAGCCAGTCAATTACAGAGCATTTTTCGATACCAAGAATTTGTTTTGTTGCCCATCCCAAAGCTTCTTTGTATTGATCTTCTGTAAATAACCTTGATGGTTTTACCCCGTCTTCATTGAACAAATGAAACATGAGTTGCTGAGGATATTGCCCATATTTCTCTTTCACATAAGCCGTGTACAGTAATTGCTGTCTGTACATTTCATCCTGATCTTTTTTAAAAGATTGAAGAGATTTGGATTTATGGTCACAGATGATTAAATCGCCTGAAGACTTTTCTCTCAGCATCATATCAACAATGCCGATAAATGGTCTTGTTTCTCCATTGGTTAACGGAAGATCAATTTTGAATTTTTCTTCCGCAGAAAGTACCTCATAACCTTCAAACTCATCAAAAGCTTCAAGAAACTGAATTCCTTTTTCATAAGCCTTTGCTGCATAACCTTTTGACGAAAGCACTCTGGGCCACGAAGAAACGACTTCATCAGAATATCTTTGTTCGTACTCTTTAATCATCTCTGGTTTCGTTAATATCTTTTTCGCCCACTTATCCAGTAGGTCATGTATTAACGTTCCTCTTTCGGCAAACGCATTGCTTGTTGGTTCTTCCATTCCTTCAATTCTTCGAAGATAGAATCCGTATCTGCATTCATCGAAAGAACTTAATTGTGAATAAGAATATACATGGTTATCCCCAAGTAAACTCATAAGGGCTCGCTCCTTTCAGCCAAGCCCTTCGAGATAATCGTGTAAGTTTTCACAGATTTCGTCAATAGCACCTGGCCATGTAGTGATTTTATATTCAACCATTTCACTTTTGGCTTCTTGTATTGTTAATTTATTTTCATCCACCTTGATAACAATTTCTGTTTTCATAAAAACTCCTTAAATTGGTTCTGTGGCGCATCCATCGTCTACGGAAAACTCATCAAGAATTGCAGCCGGATTCTCTGGAAGTTCAATGCCTTCGTGATCCCAACCATATGTCAGATGATCACCAACCTTTAGTTGGAAAATCCTTCTGTTTGCCGGATCGTAACAAGTAGGAATAAAGCCTTCAATACCAAATTCACGATTCTTTGTGACGCGGATTCCCTTTGGAGATTTTTCTACGTTAAAAACATTATCAGCAAGATTTGTAATAGCAGAATTTCCACTAACATCATCATTGCTGAATGTTGTTCCAACGGCTGTTTTACGAGGATGAGCAACGATAATAACATGTGCCTTATACTTATTTGCAAATGCTTTTAACTGCTTAGTAAATTTTCCTTGTGCTTTATTCTCTTCATCAGGAGAACAAAGCGCAGACATGAGGTTATCGACTAAGAAAAGTTTGCAACCATATCTTCTTGCACACGCTTCAAATACTTTCAGAATCGTATCTGTTTGCTTTTCATCCTGTACATTTGTGTTGTCATACAGATAGAACTTTCCTTCTAACCAAGACTTGATTCGTTTCTGAATATTCTCATCAACAAAACAGATGTTCTTGCCAGACCTTTCGTCGGTTTTATACGAAATATATTTTCTTTCGGTTGCTTGAAGCATAATCCATTCAAGAAACTTATACGCAGAAAGTTCTCCAGAATAAGCACAAACAGTATATCCTTGTTCAATTCCAGAAAGCAGAATTGGACCTGCAAGTGTTGATTTACCCTCTCCTCTTTTTCCGCTAACTACAGTTAATCCGCCTTCTGCAAGACCGCCAATCATGTTATCAAGAGCTGGAATTTTAGTCATGATCCTCGGAACGCTGGCTGGATCAATAAACGGGATTTTAGAAAGTTCAAGCACACCCTTAATTGGGGCAGGCTCGCAACTTTCCACCATCTGCTTCAGATATTCAGGTCCATAACATGAAAGTATTTCATTAGCATCTTTGCAAATCCGATTGAGGTCGTGCCCATCTATGACGCATTCAGGATATTCATTCGGAATCATACATCTGTCTTCACCAAGCCGCTTAGACAAAACAGACATCATTTCCAATCCGGCTTCGTCGGAATCTCCAAACAAAATAATGTTGTTAAATTTTTCAAGATATTCCCAGCAAAGATTTACCCATTCAAGATTGTTACATCCAGAAGGAACAGATACGACATTAGATACATTAGCTTCATACAAAGCCATTGCATCAATTTCACCTTCAGTAATGATTAACGGCTTGGCAAAGTCAGTCATATCCATACCAAACAGAATTGGCTCAGTTTTTGCCATAGCCCATTCTTTAGGGGACTTGTCTTCCTTGTTATGCTTTTTCGGTTTGCGATATTTAACATAAATAAGTTCGCCATCCCGATAAAAAGGAAATATAATGTTTCCATCTTTGTCGGCACCGATCTTCCAATCAAGGAGAGTTTGTTCAGAAATTCTGCGAGTTGCAAAATAACGAACAATTTCTTCAGTCATAGGAAAGATAATGTTTTCATCTGGACGTACATATATTTTCTTCTGCTGAAGAGATACCGTAGGAAGAGAATATCCTTCAGGAACCTTTTCACCGAAGTAATTACAAAGCTGACGAAATGTGCCTTCTCGTTTTCCTTTGCCGTCAATGCCTTCGCAATTACCACGTTTACAATTCCAAACACCGGATGTTATATTGACAGCAAACGTTCCTCGATCTCCGTTCCTACCGCCTTTACAAATAGGACATACACCTTTAACCTGAAGTTCGTCTCCTACGATACGCCATTCTTCAAAGTTATGCTTCTCTGCAATATTGATTACAGCAGCCGTCATATTATCCATAGTAGTCACCTTTCTTTATTTCTTTTGTATATGATTTCTGTTGTTTAAAAAATTTTCTTTATCAACTAATTAATACTTTTCAAGCCTTGTTTAAAAGTATTAATTTGATTAAAATTCGCTGCTGTATCGCTCGTCAGAGCGACTACAGCAGTCGAATTAGCAAATTTTCTCAAAATGAATCAGTTAATCACATTAGCTGAGAATATATCCACATAATCTTTGCATTTAATATCATATGCTTTTATATTCATTACTTGATAAAGAAGCTTTAATTAGAACGGCGGCGGCGTTGCATCATCTTCGTCGTCGGGTTCTTTGCGAGATTCATTCTTGTTAAACTCAAGAGGCAACACTTCAGTTGCTCTGACGCTTAAACTCTGTCTTTCTTCTCCAGTTTTAGTTTTATATGTCTGGAGAGTCAGATCTCCATAAACATGAACCAGCATCCCGTTCTTAATTCGCGGAAAGATAAACTCTGCGCTCTTGCCCCAAACGCTGATGTTGTAAAAATCGGAGATATATTTATTCCCTTCCTTTTTCACTGTGTTTACAGCCATAGGGAAAGAAACAACAGTTGAGGTTTGATACGGGGTTTGCTTTGGTTCTTTAACGATTCGACCAGTGAGTGAAACTTTCGCACAATTTGCCATAATGGTTACCACCTTACATTTCTTTTCTTACCTCTTTCATATTTTTCTCTGCTTTTTTGTTTCTTTTGTTGTTAGTGTCTTTTTTGGCAAAGAGAATTCTCCAGAAGAGGCTCTGGAGAAGCGTAACGCCAGTGTTGGAGTCAACGCATCGTGTCGCTGCTCAGACTGGCGGGTTTGCTTTAAGCAGCTTTCTTAGCTAAACCAAGCAGTTCTTTAAGCAGAGCATTGAGTTTGTTCATATCCTTGCAGGTCATATAATTGATCCCGCCGATATGTTTTACAATGACATTCTGGGTGAACTCAGCCTTCTGTTCCTCTGTCATATCTTTTGTTACCATCCCAATACCGTTCTGGATTCGCTTCGTAATAGCCTGAAGCGCTTCAATATCTTCTGCTCCTCCGCTATTCTTAGCTGCATCTTCTTCCAGAGAGTACTTAGTACGGTCGCCCGCATAATAAACATCGTGTGAGAATCCCAGTGCCTTGCAAGCAATCGCAAGGGCATCCGTATATGCCATCTTCATTGCTTCGTCATTGCAGTATTTTCCCTTTGTTTCATTCGCAACAAACTTATTTCCACCAAATCCTGAGATTGGATGGCTCTGTTCGTGCGTTTCAGGATCTACAACGACAAGCTGTAATGAACAGAAAACAGCAATCTCACCTGTTTCACACGGTTCATATGTGAACTTTTCATCCTGTGTCCACCAACCGAAACCAGCAGGCCCAAAAACTTCAGTTAACCGCTTAATACGCCACATCGGATTGATATCCGTATAGCCTTTCAGTCTGCCAGCACCAATCGTCCTCTTGGCTGATTCCGGTGTTGTAGCAAACTGGCGATAAAACCTTATATTTGAGTTTTCCTGTTCAATTTCTTTTACTTCCGGTTCTTCTGTCTGTACTTTCTTTGTAGCCATAATAACATCCTTTCTATTGATACATTTTAGGTTTTGTAAATTCTCTGATCTCCATATCCTGTTGTGCTTTTGTTAACTTTTCTTTTAACGTTATTTCTCTTTTGTTGTCTGCGATCAGTTTTTTGAATCCACGCTGCCTTCTTGGTTTATCAAGAAGCTCCATGTCTGGAACTTTCTTGATGTAATATACTGACCCGGCAGGGTCGCCATACTGATTTGTTTCAAACCAACATAGCGCCCCACTGGGATAGTAATGCTTTCCTTTAAATTTATCCTGCGTCCTGTAGTCAGAAAGATAATTAATCATGTCTTCATGCCCGAACATCGAGGTTACAAGGATTTTAGAGAGATTTTGTTTATATTTTCTGCCATATTGTTTTAAGACTCTCCAGCCAGACCTCTTCTCTGAAGTAGTATTAGCTGAACATAAAACATATGAAGGCCAGAAACTTCCGTTTTTTACATCTCTGTCGAGAACGATTGCAAGACTGTAGTACGTTTTGCGATCAACTCCTTATGCAATTCTCTTCTTTCTCTCTGACGGGCTTTCTTTGTTATTGCTCTGTATTTTTCCTGACAACCTTCACATCTGCATTGAAGAGGGTTCTTTCTTTCGCACATAGCTCCACAGTCTATGCACTCATAAAACCCTTGTGTATTCTTTATGCAAATATGATTCTTTACCCAGCTTGGTATTTTTATCCCACAAGAAGGGCAAGTATCGCAGTTGGTAAGGTTAGCCTTAATATTTCTTAAAGCAATCTCGCCAAATACTCGCCAGAACATTTGCTTGTGAGCAGACTTGTTCTGTCCCTCACCCGCGAATAAATATTTGGCTATATAAGGATATACAGTTTCGAGAGAACCGTATCTTTCAATCATTCTGTTGATAATATCTTCTGCTACGATTGCATATCCATTTACTAATTGCTTTTCACTTGTATAGGACACATCCTGTGATTCAATTACAGATGCTTTATTTGCGTTATCCATTTCACAGAACATTTCCTGGATTTCAGGTTTTGAATTTGGGCATGGCTCACTAAGCAGCATTTGCCAATTGAACTGAGGAATTCCGGCATAATTCATATTGATGTTTCCTATGTCGGAAAATGCCATACAAATACGGCTCATGGTAGAGCTGTTCAGTTCGCCATACTTTTTATCTTTATTCTGTGAAACATTCTTTCTGCCGTTTTTACTGTACTTGAACCAATATGGCATACGTCCATTTTTACCTCCGGTAGCTCTGCCTATTCTCTTTGCTACTTGAGGATAATCTTTATAATGATTTATTTTGCCGGACTTTGCAGCATCAATCACCAGATTGTTAAACATTGTAAGAAGATTTGCAACATCCCGATCAGGATTATCTTTATTCCATAATCTTGTCAGCATGTTGGATATCTCACCGATGCTTGTAATTTCTCCAGCAGAGAAGTCATGAGCTCGTTTTAATGCACGATACATTGCTTCAAAATCAATTTTCTCTGCATCTGCCGTATCTGCATCATAAAACAATGGAATTACATCATATTTTTTGATGTTTCTCTCTGCTATTGAAACAAACAATGGATCTGCAACTACGTTTAATTGGTCGCCATCCCAATCCAGTTGCAAAAGTCGGCTCAGTAAATCATGTAACGAACTGTATAATCCGTTCGTACAGAACCATTCATATATGCTCGGATCGTGAGCTACATTTCTCAGCCCATGTTCCATCGAAAGGTGAGGCGATCTTAGAACATCCACCTTGTCATGTCGCCTGAATATCTTACAGGCAACTTCACCATTTCTCAAAAGGCCTTTCGGCTTTGGATCATGGCAGAACAACCACTCACAAATTCCATATAAGTCAGGACAAGCAAACAGTCTTTTGTTGCCACCCTTTTCTTTATTAAGCTTCAGCTTACCTGACTTGGCATCAAGGAGCATTCTTTTCCTGATGTTCTTTAATGATTCTTTACTATAAGCTTCCCGTAACAGTTCTGGATATAATGCCAATGCTGCTTTATACGGCTGTTCAGAATCTGGACTAGCCCTCAAAGTTTTCAACATTGCATCTCTATCTTTTGTTATTCCTTGAATTCGATCATGCTCATATTTAACAAATTCTTTTATTTCTTCATCTGTAAAGTCTGTAAGAGTTTGAATCATTTGATAGTTTAACGCTTTGTTTGCCAGATATTCTTCTTCATAATTCGTCTTGCCAACTTTGCATTTATTCTTTTTGAAATGTTCTTTATATTCATCCCAGCTGTTATAATATTTCCATAGTTTAAACATACTTTTAAAGATGATAATTTGAATATTTTCTTTAATTAAATCATGTTCTTTACCGTAAATGTCCGTAACAACAGCCGGAACATTGTTAACTTTACAGAACTTTATAAAGTCGAAGACAATAAGAAGCCCTTTAATGTAAGGAGCCCTAATCATAAAGTTACCGCCCGAAACAGACGGGAGAATCATGCCACACCCGTCGGTGTGTTTTATCTTCACAGTCTTAACCCCGGACTCCCATGTGTAATCAGGCTTAATATAAATCATGCGGTCTGTAACTTCTCCTTCAAAGTCATCGACTACAATCATTCTGTCAATATCAAAGTCTGTCCACTCTTCTGTCGCTGAGTTAGGAAGAGCTTCATAAGCACTCAGCTTATTAGCATTAATTCCGCCTTTAGCGTTAATCTCTTTCCATCCAACCCCGCATTCAAGTCTGTCTCGGATTTTCGCCCATGCATCATCTGAAATTGCCATAAACTTATCTGTTCTTAATTGTCCGCTGCTTGCAGTAAAGAACCGATAATGTTTTTTCACCACACCGTCCTCTGTGAGAATTGGCATATAAAATCCATTTATAACAATTTGCCTGAGAATTTCTGTGTTTTTCCATTTCATAACAACTAAGTCCAGAGTTCGGTCGAGATTCTTTAGACCCATAGCTCTGGACAGTTCACAACAAAACTCAGCAATCTTCTTGTTTGTTTTCAGATTATTATATGTAATGCCTTCCGGGAATGGATATTCCGCATATTTAGGATAATAAATTACAGATGACAGTCTTACTGTTCGAGGAATATTTTCATGCTCTGCAATTAAACGTTCAAGAGAGATCCTTGCCTTTTTCTTATCAGCAAGAAGCTGCTTTCTTTCATCAGGATCGTATTCCTCTTCATCCAACAAATCCAGTTGATTTTTTAATTTTACTATTTGCATATAGAGGTCATATTCCTCATCTGTAAACAGATCATAGCTAGACAATGATACTAATCTAATTTGCTCTTTAAGATATGTTTTCTCAGACATATGCTCCTCCATATTCAATTTTTGTTTGATTTGTTTTTTATTCGTTTTCCCTTATATATCTTTTTAAATGGCTTCAAATTTCGGTACCGAAATAATTACCGAAACAAACCAATTATATTCAAAAGTCCTGCCTTATGGAGATGCCTTCCCTGTCAAGACGGCGAGAGACACGCACCGTATAGGGTTCATGCTTGAGCAGGCAGGATGATAGTGTCCTATTGGTTAATGTCTCTTACTGAAAGGAGGTGCCGAGTCCATCCGCAAACTCGATCACATTTAACGTCATAACTATTTAAATGACGGGCCATGCCAATAAACCAATAAGTGTTCTATCGCTCAGTAATAATTCGAATGTGAAAGATTTGAACTTTCATTTACTTAAAGTCGTTTTACTTAAACTAACATTCGAAAAAGGTTCTGCAACCACAGAACCTTCTTACAGAAAATAACTCCATACAGAAAGGTCAACATGAAGGTGTATCTTGTGTGAGATATCTCGAACAAAAAGACGTATGGAGAGAAATCTGATTTATGCTACTCGCCGTCCAAACAAGCACAAGGGGAGTTGTAGCACATCTTTCTTTTTTATTAAATTACGGAGCACCGAGAGGCCAGCTCGGTATTAATACATAGGCGTAACTCCACATAAAAAAAAGAGCGAGTATTTTTATACCCGCTCTGCGCAAGAAAACTATGATTTATCACAACCTTACCTGAAATAGTTCCAACAAGAATTTGAGCTGGGTTCTTGAACCCGCGAAAATTCGTGTTTGAACTATTTCATGGTAAAAGTTTATATAATACTTGTTGTTTCAACAAATAACATTTATTGAGCAGAAATATCCTGCATTTCTTTTCTCACGCATTAATAGTTCCGCTTAAATAATCTTTAAAAATTTTGCTTACGTTTACTTTCCATTTGTTCTCTTGTTGCTTAATTACATTTTCAAAATACTCTTTTTCAACCATGCTGTAATAAGAAAGCAAACCTCTTAAATGATATACATCTTCGAGATTCCAATATTTTCCATTCCGTGTATCAAGAATAAATGAACACAAAGAAGCCTTAAACTGAGCTTTCTTCTTGGCAGAAACTGTAATATTGTTATCTTTATTCAAAAGAAGTCCTAAACACCAGTTTGCAGATCTGCCAGCCTTCTTACCGAAATGAGTCTTTTCCGGCTTAATCTTGAAAGGAGCTTCAAACTCTGTCAGTGCGTCTTCAATATTTTTCACGATTTCTTTCCACGGGAAACATTCTTTTGCAGAAATGTGAATGTCATCTGCATATCTGGTATACATTAAATTCCGCTTCGCAAATTCATTTGACAATTTATGGTCAATCGGAATCATCATTGAATTTGTAATGAACGGGGAAGCACAAGTTCCTTGCGGAAGTCCGCCGTCCAGAAAAGCAAGAGACAATGCTTTCTTTAATTCAGCATAACCTTCTTCATTTTTACATACTTCCGAAAGCGGGAATATCTTTGAATACATTTTCATTACAAATTCGATTGTGGTAGACGGAAAGAACCCGCTGAAATCAGTTTTCAAAAACCAATTGCTGTTGAAATTCTGATGTCTTTTCACACAATCAACAATACTGCGTCCTTTAATATATGCGAACGCAGCCGTATGATATAAAATCCCACAATCTTCAGACAGGAATCTTACCAATACTCGAAGAGCATCCTGAAGTTCGTCGCACGGAGCATTTATATCTCTATACCCTCCCGTGGCTTTAGGAATTTTGAAACTGTGGTATAAAGTTTTTCTGTCTTTTTCAAAAAGTTCTTTATACCGAAGATTGTATAGTTTTAGCCAATTAATAATCTTTTCTACATCAGCCTGTTCAAGAATTTCGGGACTAATTGTTTCATATTTTCTTGTGATCGTAGACGTACCGTTTGATTCATTCATTTGCAGTGCATTCAACGGCACCTTATCAAACATGACATCTTCCCATGTTAACTGCACAGGCTTTTTGCTTAATACTGTTGTTACGTAATACATTTTCTTCTTCCTTTGCATAAACTAAAAATGTTGAGAGCTGGAGTCTCCTGGAGGACCTGGCTGCAGGCGCCTTTGAGGCATGTGACCCCGGGCCCCTTCATTCCGATCGTGTGCCGCGCTGTCGCCAACACGACTTCACCTGCTTCCTTGCGCGATCTCCCGTTCATCAGTTTCTTCAGTCATCCGGCTTTCACCTATCATTTCGATAGTTAATTATCGAGATCCTGATAAGTCTGATCCAGTTGAACTGCGTCTCGAGCATCTCCGCCACTTCGCAGCCCGCAGCACGCTTTGCAGCCACCGGTTCGAGCCCAGTACGTCGTCCCGACGGCCGTAGGCCTTCGTGCCTCCATTTCCGGTCAAAGTGAAACATCTAATAACATTAAATGTAAACCCTATACAATAAGATTTATTTCTTTATGCATTAGAATATAATAGTTTCAAAATCAAATGGTTTTACAATCATTGACTTTTCAAGTTTTCCATATTTGACGAAGTTAATAAAGTTCACAACACCAGACATTGCTACAGACCATACGGTTGGCATTACACATAAAGCAATTTTACATGCACTTACAGGAACATTCTTTTCTGCTTCTTCATGCGTAAAGTCCATTGTGTCAAGCAAATGCTCTATGTCGTCATCTCTTTCCCAGTCAGCAGCATAATGCTGACCATCGGTTAAAGCAGTTCTGAAATCGAACATTGCTTTAACGTCAAGGTTGTACTTATTTTCTTCGACAATTTTCTTTCTCAGTTCAATGTTGTCAACACAGAGAAAGACATATCCTGATAACCTCTGTCCGTTCCATCCTTCCTTGAAAACACGGATAGTATGTGCTGCTTCAGGATTGATTTCTACCCAACGGTCATATACCTTTTCTGCTTTATTTTTCCCAACATCATCCAATACAAACATCTGATTGGCCAGATTATGTTCAGCAACCGTGTCGAAATCATATAAATTCACATTAGTCAGCCCAAAACGAGCTAACAGTTCTGCTACAGTAGATCCAACAGATCCGCATCCAATAATGTGAATTTTCCCTTTACAGGAAAACGGATCGAAAAATTCTGCACTTTTAGCTAAATTCATTCGTAAAACCTCTCGTTCCAACCGGATTCATCCTGAAAGAATTCCTTCTGGCATCCTTCTGTTTTAACATTTCCGTTTTGAGGATAATAAGGATAAGCAGGAAGTACTTTCTTTTCCACAACACAGGCTTTTGTTTCCATCAGCCAATCCGTAATATTTGAATCATCATTTTCAATTGTGCAAATAATATCATCCTTATCGTACATAACGCCTGCGTCAAGATCAAATACGAAAGAATTAATATCATCTTTCTTATTCCAAATCTGGAAGATATAAAACCCTTTATTCCTAAGAGATTTTACAATTTGAATCTGATTCTGAATATCAATTTCAGAAGGAGTAGTTTTAAAATTCACATGAGAGTGAGCTTGAAAACGCATAGCATTAACTTCTTCATCTGTCAGTGAATTGTAAAATTCTCTGGTGTCGTCATCGTCTGTTTTTACCCGGCCTGCATCTACGAGTTGCTTACAGATTTTTACATCATAAACCCGGTACGAATATTCTCCTGTCTTTTCTACTAAGCCATACCAACCAATTTCGGTATCATAATAATGAACAAGAGAATACATCTTAACAAAAGCCTGTGGTGTATAAGAAATGACGACCTTTTGCTCCGAAGGCTTATTAAACTTTACGGTTAAAGAAAATTTCTCCTTTGAAGCATTAAAAGAAAACTCCTCAACTGCCTTATCAAAGGCAGTTGAGAATTCTTTACGCAAAATTTCCTTTTCTTTTTCAGACAATATTAGATGTCTCATTCTGTTTTCTCCTCGTTATTCGTTTCTGTTGTTTCCAAGTCAACTTTTACTTCTACTTCATTCTGTTTTGCTTCGTTCTTTTCTTTGTCAATGATCCAAATCAGAGCTTCTTCAGGAGTCATATTCTCTCCATCGTTCCTGATAAGAACCTTATTCTTTGATGTCATCAACCAAGACAAGAAAGGACGGAACGTCTGCTCATTTTCAGCAATATCAATGCTGCTTGCAGACGCAATACAAAGCTGAACGGCAGCAACATAATTTCTTTTTGCCAGCAAATCTGGAATTCTGCCTTCATAACCACCAAGACATGCAAATATTTTATGATGAGGATTCGGAATATAATCTTTATACATTGGATCAGCTTCAATATAATTGAAGTTTTTGTTAACCGTTGCTGTATTCGCTACAAGATCAAGAATATAATTACTTACAATCTTGACAGAGATATCAGAATCCTCACGAAAGATATAACTCAAGAATTTCTTCCGGTTTTCTCTCTCCATAAACACAGGTAAAAGATTGTTTGTACCCCAGCCAGCATGTTCATACTTTCCATTGAAGATTCCATCTGCTGGAGAAATTTCATCACGGCGTCTACTGCTTTCAAACTCTTCCCAGTTAAAATTATTTAATCTGGTAGGAACTGTAAACCGGATTTCGTTTCCATTCATAGTTAAAGTACGAACTTGTTCGTTAGAAGAAATAAAGTCAACAAGTTCTTCCTCTGGTTCGTCCATAGTTTCTACAACCAGAGATCCTTCATATTCAATACTTAATCTTCTAACTTCTCTTTGAGCTTCGCGATATTGGTTCATTAAAGAAGTTGAGTATTCCCGCTGTTTTGTGAGAGCTTTGAAGACAGCGTTGATTTTACTGTTGTGCATTGCTTTAATCAGCGCTTTCATTTGCGTCTTTTTGAAATCACCAACATACGGGATTAAAGCTTCTTTAATCGCCTGAATAAATGGTTCTTGTTCCTTTTTATTCAGGGTGACCACAACATCATAATCTTTTTTCTCCATTGGCTTTTCAGCAAACAGAGTCGGGAAATACAAAGAGAGAAACGAAATTAAAAGATGATAAATTCTAATGTCACGATTATCAATGAAAATAGCAGCACACGGCTTGGTATCATTGTAAATAACGTGACATTTGCTTTCTGATTTCTGACGAATTAATGTTTCAATTTTTATATTTGTTTTGAAGGAAGGATCGTTTAATTCTTCCAGAACATTAACGTCTTCATCACTTCTGTATGTATAGTAAAAGAATGCCGGACAATCTGGATGCTCTTCTTCAGCGGCCTGTTTATCCGCTTTAAAATGCATGATACAATTTCTTAAAGTAGATCTTGTTTCGTACAAATCGCATCTTCCAGCAATTCCATTATAGTCGGGAATTCGAGATTTAAGTAAAGCCAAACCAAGGCAGGTTAAAGACCAGTCAACTTCGTCGTTCAGACGAATAAGATTATTTCCATATTCTTTCGGAATAGGATCAATGAGAGCAATTGCTTCTCTAAACATTTCTTTTATATCTCCATTTCTTTTAAAATAGGGAGCCGGGTTACAACACCCGGCTCCCTAATGCAACGGAGATCAAGCTTCAGTAATCAGCTTACCGATCTCCGCTTCTTTGTTTGCGATATCTTTCAGTGTCTCAGGAATCTTCGCTTCAATGCGATTCAGATCAAGCAGCGTGTTACCGAACAGCTCCTTAACAGCAGCAACCTTATCTTCGTTGCCAGTATCCAGCATGATAGTAACAGTAGCCTTACCTTCTTTGTTGCTGTAAGCACCGAAAGATACGCCATGATCAGTGATAGTACCGGAGGCAGAACCACGAGTTGAAACCTTAAAGTCTGCATCTCCGTTTTCGTCGAACAGCTTCAGAGCTTCAGGAGCATACTTTTCAACACGCTTCCAGTCTTCCAGAGAAACATCGGAAATCAGGATAGCAGCAGCGCCAGAAACTTCCATACGAGCAGCATTGTCAATCTTCACAATGCAAGACAGATGGCACACATCGCCAGCTTTCCACTCCAGAAGAGTCTTTTCCAGACCTTCCTTGGTAATGCGAACGTTTTCGATACTGTTTGTTCCTACTTTATAGTCCGCACCGAAATGTTCGAAAACCTCACGAATTTTCGTGTTCTCGTCAAACAGATCGCAAGACCGTCCAGCAGTAGTAGTGCAATAAACCTTCACCATAAATTAATCACTCCTTTTTTTATTAATCCTTTTGTTATGGTGGTTTTACGCAGACAATTTTATCTTTATTTCTGCGTGTAGAACCCAAACTTTTATGCGGAAGCATGTATATGCTTAAAGTTTGGGTAAGGTGGGGTTTTCCCGGTATGTGCCGTCGCTTGCGGCGGCGATGATATAATGCTCCTATCTAATTACCACTTAATGCTCTGTACATAAATCGTCGATTTATATCCGCTGGCTAGACGGAATACGCGATCTTTTGTCTCTGGCGGGCATAACTTCGGAGCGGGCGCCACCCAGTTAAAGCTTTTTTTACTACTAGCTAGGTAGCGGTTGTAAAAACAACCCCCAGAAG
>AUXO016866828.1_pt1 | contig 23286 bp, 27 predicted proteins | sample 768731 | NCBI WGS metagenome assembly AUXO01 (sample SAMN02715735, study PRJNA202380) | gut metagenome | biome: sheep rumen | host: Ovis aries | place: New Zealand: Palmerston North | reverse complement strand
GCACCAAAAACTACTGAAACCATGCTTAGTACTAAAAGCGAAATAATTAATAAACTAATAACTTTTACAACTCTCTTTTGCATTATAAAATCCTCCTAAACTTTGGCCTCTATTTGATAGTAGTAGCAAATTTTTGAATAATTGTCAAAATACCTGCAGCAGCGAACATAATCATTGCACCAACAACGTATTGTACTGCTGATTTTTTAATACTTGCTCTATCGCTAGGTGCTGAAGACATGTATTTAATAGCTAAAACAATTAGCATAATAACAGCTATACCGGTACATGCTACTCTAGCTACAGTAATAATTGCTCCACCTATTTTTTGAAATGGACTAGTTACGGCATCATCACCAGATGCACCAGCCATTTCATTGATATTTTTCATATAATCATATCCATTAACTGAGTTAAATACGATTGAGTATACCATTGTAATTACTAATGCTAACATTATTATTGTAACTAAACCTTTTAATAATTTTCTTTGCATATCTCTTCCTCCTATTTTGTGCACAATACCCATATGCACGTAGTATTACATCCTACTATATATTATAGCACAAAAGTAGGCATTTTTCAACAAAATCCCCATTCTGCTACTATTTTCTATAATATGACTATAACTTATATTATTTGCTTTGTAAATAAAGTTAACGGTTTTTTAATACAAATGTAATACTAAGCAAAAAAAGCATGCGAATATGCATGCTCTTAAAATATACTCTTTAATCTTTATTTAACGTTAGATGATAATTTTGAGATTATTCCTAAAATTCCTGAAGCAGCAAATAATACAACTGCTCCTACTACATATACGAATGCACTCTTTTTGATTTCTGCTCTATCTGCTGCTGAAGCTGTTAAATATTTAATTGCAAGTACTATAAGCATAATGACAGCAACACCAGTTCCAACTACTTGCGCTATAACAAGTCCGGCTTGTAAAAGTCCTTTAACACTTTGTGCAGCACCGGATGTATCTTTTGCATCTTTTGTCATAAAATCAACATCAACGTCTTTAAAGCTTGCGTTTGATATATTAGATATAACACCAATACAAATAAATAAAACTATTAATATTGATATTAACTTAAAACATTTCTTCTTCATAAAAATACCCTCCTTATGTCTATAAATTTATTATAACTTATTAAAAAAATTTTTACAACAAAAATTTAGGCAAAAAAAAAAGAATGCTCGATCGAAGCATTCTTTTTTTTTTCTTTTATTGTTCACTATTGTCTGCGTTAACGTTGTTAGCGAAGTTCTTAACAATTTGTAAGATACCACTAGCAGCGAATAATACTACTGCACCTACTACGTATACAACAGCGTGTTTTTTGATGTCAGCTTTATCTCCAGGAGCAGCTGAAATATATTTAATAGCTAAAACTATTAACATAATAACAGCAACACCAACACCAACAACTTGAACTACTGTTAAAGCAGCACCGATTATTCTGTTAACACTTGCTGCGGCACCAGAAGTATCTTGTGCTTTGTTTGTAACTGTTTTTACTTTTGCAGCGTTTGAGAATGAAAGTGTATCAGCTGCATTAGCGAAAGTAGCTGCAACACATACTAAAAGTACAGCAACTAATAGAACTGCTACAACTTTTGCTATGTTCTTTGTCATAATAAAATCCTCCTTTACCCATACTTAAGTATATTATACACTATTTTTTCAATATTTTCAAATTTTCTATAAAAGTGTATACTCTTTTCATGAAATTATATTAGCATAACAAAATTTTTTTGTAAACAATTTTCATTCATTTTTTTCACTTGTAATCAATTTGAAAAACAAATGTTAACATACTAAAACATAAAAAATAAAAAGAGAGAACTCCTTGGTTCTCTCTTTTTATGGGTATTGTGGGATTTTATAATCTATTTGATTAGGTTCTTCCATTCGTCTTCTTTGAAGCCTACCAATATTTTATTATTACTTATGAAGATAGGTCTTTTTATTAGCATACCATTACTTGCAAGTAATGAGATCATTTCTTCATCCGTTAAACTTTTTAACTCTTCTTTTAGATTCATACTTCTATATAACATTCCACTTGTATTAAAAAGTTTGTTTACTGATAAGCCACTCTTTTTTATTATTTCATTAAGTTCTTCTACACTTGGTGTTTCTGTGACGATGTGACGTTCTTCATATTTAACTTTATTATCGTCCAAAAACTTTTTTGCTTTTTGACATGTAGTACATTTTGGATAACATATAAATTCATTCTTCATATAATCTGCTCACCTAATAAATATAATACACCCAAATTATAGCACATAATTATGTAAATTTCCACCCTTTTTTCATAATTTCTCCATTTTTTATTTATTAATGATCTATTTATGATATAATTCGAATGAAAAATATTCTAAGGAGTTTACATATGGAAGAAAATAAAACGACTGATATTTCAAAGAAAATCCTGATAGTATTTAGCATAGTAGTAGCTATCTTTTCTATTGGATTACCTTTAAAAGAATTTCAGAATGATACATTTTTTAACATATCTATTGGAAAATATATTTTAAAAAATGGAATTGATATGCAGGAACATTTCACCTGGGTTAAAGACGTAACTTATTACACTTATTCACATTGGGCTTTTGATATACTTATTTCTTTAATCTATGACATTGGAAATTATGATGGAATATACATATTTGTTATTATATTTACTATTTTTACAAATGTATCTTTATTCATATTAACATACAAAAGATATAAGTCACCATTTGTTTCTCTTATCATAACTCTTTCATCTACATTCTTTATTAGACCTTGTTATACTGCAAGATCGCAATTATTATCATTCGTTTGTTTTTTGTATGAAATATATGCAATTGAACAGTATATTGATACTGGAAAGAAAAAGTATGCGATTTATATATTTATTTTATCTATAATAGTTGCTAATTTTCACGCCGCAACCTGGCCTCTTATGGTAGTTTTAATGCTACCATACCTAGCATGTGGATTTTTAAAGATAATTTCACGTAAAGGTATATATACTTCTTGTCAAAAGTTTTTTGAAAAAAAAGCAAAAAAATATCCAGAGGATTCTGAGAAATATAAAGAAAATATGGACCTATCAGTTGAATATAAAGGTTTTGCAGATGCAATAAAGCCACCTGTATTCACTAGACTTGAAATAAAAGATAATTACAGATTCAAAGGATTATTAATTATTTGTATTATTTTATTGTTTACGGGTCTTTTAACACCAATTGGAAATGTACCTTATACATACATTATAAATTCAATGTTAGGCAATTCGCATATGGAAGATGGTCATATGTCAGTCGATTATGTTGCTGAAATGACTCCAACTGCACCAATTCTTCATATGCCAATGATTTATTTTTGTCTAACACTTCTAGGAATGCTTATCTTTCTTCCAATCAATATAAGAGAAGAACACGGATTTTTAATACTAGGTTTATTACTTATGGCACTTATTAGTGCAAGGTATATGTATTTACTTGTTTTTATAGGAAGTTTCGTTTTAGTTGATTTACTTGTAAAAGCTACAAATAGATTAATTCCTGAAGACATACAAGGACTTGAAAAACTATGTGCAAAGCCTCTTGCAATTATTCTTATGTTTGCAATGGCTATTGGATATACAACATTTCTTTCTGTACAAAAAATAAACGATTCATACATTACAGAAGATAATTATCCTATCAAAGCAACAGAATTTATTATTAATAATCTAGATTATAAAAACATAAGAATATTTAATTCATACGATTATGGTAGTTATTTAATGTTTCATGGAATACCGGTATTTATTGATTCAAGATTAGATGTGTATTGTGCTGAATTTTCCGGAGTAGATGTATTTAAAGACTTCATTGATTTCCAAAGAGGCAGACTTACATATTATGATATGATTGAAAAGTATGATTTTACTCACTTTTTAATGAATCAAGGTGCTAATAATGTACCATATATGAAAAAGAGTAAAGAACTTAAAACAATATATTCTGATGATAATTACATTATTTTTGAAGTTTTAAAATAGTAATTTTAAGGAGAAATTATGAGTAAAAAAAGAAAAGTTAGTATCCCACTTCTCATATTTAGAGCAATTTCAATCATAGTTATTATTGTTTGTTTAGTTGTTATATTTGACTGGCAAAGAAATAATAATGAAAATGGAAAGCTTCAAGATGATCTACAACAAGTAGCAAGTACTAGTAAAGCAACTGAAGATAATTTAGATACAAGGCTTACCCTATCTGTTGATTTTGGTCCACTTCTTGAAAAAAATTCTGAAACAGTTGGATACTTAAAAATAAACAACTCTGACATTGAGTTCCCAGTTGTTCAAGCAAAAGATAATCAATATTATTTAAAACATAATTTTCAAAAAGCATCAAATGGTGCTGGCTGGATCTTCGCAGACTTTTCAAACACATTTGATGACTTATCACAAAATACTATAATATATGGTCACAATAGAAGAAATGGGACTATGTTTAGCGATTTAAAAGATTTACTTGATGAAAAGTATTCCCTTGAAGGTGATAATTCATACTTTTTATTTAATACAAAGACAAAAAAATATAGATGCACAATTTTTTCTGTAACAATGAAAAATGCAGCATCTCTTAAAATACCAATTTCATTTACGACCGATGAAGAATATTTAGCATACATAGATGAAGTTAAAAAAGCTTCTTATAGACCTTTAAATGTTGATGTTCCAGCAACATCAAAAATTATTACTTTATGCACTTGTGATAATACAAACAGAAATAGAGTTTTAGTCTTCGCAGTTTTGGAAGAATATAACTAAAAAAAAAACGAATCTTTCGATTCGTTTTTTATTTTTTTATTTTATTTAAATTGTACATAGAAATATCCAATTAATACTGCTATACATATTACATGTACTATTGTTGTAACTATAATATATTTCTTATCTTCAACCTCTGCGAATTTATAAATTGCTATATTTAAACAATATAAAACTACTAATAAAGCTGTTCCTACTCTTGCAACTTGTGTTCCATAGTCTAAAACTGTTTTTAAACTACTAAAGTTTGTTGTGTTTCCTCCTGTAGAAACATATGAGTAACCTACATTAAATATTCCATATGAGAATAGTATAGGTATAATAACGCCAACTATTATCAACAATGTAATTGCTTTTTTCTCCATGACATCCTCCTTATTTTTCTTTTTTTATATTATATATTTAATAAAACTATTATGCAATTTAATAAAAAATTTTTTTAAATTATTTTTTTGTAAATTGCTAAAGGTGTTTTAAAATCTACACTTTATTGATTTTTAAAATTTTATGTGTTACAATAATATTTGTAGGTGAAAAAATATGATACATACAGTAAGAAATAATGTGGAAACTGTAATATGTCCATTCTATAATACGGAGGACAAGTTTAATTTAATACTAGCTATAGTTACTTTAATCATGAATTGTATCTATACGATTTATTCAACTTTAGATAACAATTTCACATGGTTCTATTTTTGGTTCTTTATTTTAGCATTTGTTATGTTTTTCACCCTACATGTTGTAACAAGGAGATCAACTGGAAAACCTCAAATAATACTTAGAAATGGAATATTAAATTATAAAAACGAAGAGTATATCGAGTTTTCAAACATATCATCAGTAAAAAAAGATGGCTATACATGTATCATCAATTACTATAGTCCAAATCTTAATCAAAACAGAGATTTATATATTTACTACGGCGATGATGATGAAATTCCAAATTTAATCATCAAACTTATTAAAGAATATGCTGAAAATAATCATTTTGATAATATAAAGTTTTAAAAGCACTAAATACTTTTATATATTTAGTGCTTTATTTTTATTTAAATTATCTATAAAATATTTATAGATTAAAATGAAAGGTAAAAATCATATGGCCATTTTATTAATTGCTACTATAGCACTAACAATTCTTGCTTTTGTAATTAGCAAAAAAATAACTGCAGTTAAACATACAAAAATAGCAAAATTCTTTAAAATTTTGTTTTTTGTTATTGGAATTGTTGGTATCATTTCTATAATAAGAGAGGTAAGATACTATTCATATATTGATAATCATTTGTTTTTAACATGTACAACAACTTTAACAAATGGATCATCAAAAATAGTGTATGTTCTTGATAATAATACATACATTAAAAGGGATAATATTTTAGATTTTAAAACTTTTTTTAATCCTGTTGGATTCAAATATAATTATGATTTACCTGATATAAGATCTTTAGTTGACTTAACTGATAATTTGCGACGCGAAGAAGCAAAGAATTCGTACACGTACTCACAGTCAATTGATCCCTATCAAGAAAATTTAGATAATATTCTAAGTCTTTCTGATCAAGATATGTCAGTTAAGTTTTTAATTGATACACCTGAAGGAAGAACAGTATCTATTAATCGAGAAATAATAGATTCATATGGTAGTCAAAACACTACTGAATTCTTTAATGAAATTGAATCAATTCTTATGAATGAACAATAAAAAACTGGCTTTAAGCCAGTTTTTTTAATCTACTTTATATTTGCATACATATTCAGTGCCATTTTTTAGTCCATTTAAACTAATTAGTTCTGAATCTTTGTATTCTTCTGTTTCATTGTCTCCAAATTCAACTCCTGCTACTCTCAATGTCTGTTTATCTACAATTTGGAACGTTATTGTTGTATTTATTGTAAACACTTCTTCATCATTATCTCTAAATGTTTCTGCATGGCAGATTAATGTTTTCCCTTCAACATTATATGAACCATGTACAAATGCATCTTCAGAAAGATAAATACTAAAGTTTCTTTCTACTCCTGGAGTGATACTACATCCTTTCGTTGCATCTGTCTCATTTTTTATCTCATATTTTGCAAATGTAAGTACTTCCGCTTCTTTTGTTTTGTATCTATCAGTAGTATTTTCATTTTCACCATCTTCTTCCTTTAGCCCAACTGTATTTCCATATGTGGCCTCTGTATTTGATAGTCGTTGTAATCTATCTTCGTACCCTACTTTCTTAGGAGCACTTGCTATTTCATCTTTTTCTTTACTAAATTTTATTGATTTTCCTAGATTAAATCCTGTTACGAAAAGAATAAGAATTATCACTATAGCAATATACTGTTTTCTTTTTTCTCTTCCTTCTTCTCTTCTTTCTTCTGTTTTTGCTTGTCTTTCTTCATTTGTTTCTTCTCTTGGTTTATCTAGTTCCTCAATGTTTAGATTCTCATCTTTTGGATTTTCTTCATCCATTGAATTGCCTCCATAACTTTATAAACTAACTATGAAAAAATTATATCAATAAATAATTATTTTTTTCAACATAATTTTTTAATTGTTTAATTGAAAAAAAATAATTTTTAATATAAGATTATTAGTAATCAAAAAGCAAGGAGAATTATTATGAAGAAAAAATATATTCCTATAATACTAGTACTACTTGTTTTAGCGCTTATTATATGTTTCTTTTTTCTTTCTTTAGCAAAAAAAGAAACACTTGCATATTCTTATGTAAGAAATAATTATTATGAATTCCACATTGAACAAATAGGTATTTTGATTACTACAAAAGGAAATATCTACTCTATAGATCAAATTAAAGACGTAGATCTTACTAATTTTATTTCATTAAATAATTCAATAAAAGGACTAGAACCTATTGGAAAAGTCGCCAAAGAGGATATGAAAAAACTTGATAAAGAAGTAAAAAAATTAGGAGATAATACAAGAACAAAAAATACTGAAGATACTACCGATTTATCAGAGTCTGATTCTTATTACTATAATCAGATTAATTTCTATGATAAAGACGGAAATATAATAGAACTATACTATTACGATAGCAATAATAATGTTCGCTATAAAGATGCAATAGATAAAAATGTAATTCCTGATTTATTAAACAACTACTTTTTTGAAATGATGAAAGATTAATAAAAATGAAAAAATAATGCTCACCAAGTAGAATAAGTGAGCATTATTTTTTTGTATAAATATATATAATCTAGTAATTTTTATCTGTTAATTAAAAAAATTATTAAAAATACAAGGTATCCTAGTATCGTTAGAGGAACCATTATTTTAAGGCCTAATACAGAATACTTCTTTAATTTTTCGTTTGAAGTTGTTAAATAGATAATAAATAACACGCCAATAATTGAAAGCATAGTCATTCTATAAATATATTCTGGAGAATATGTTTTTGGAACGACATTGGCACTTTCCTCATCAGCTTGTTTTATTACTTGAGCTGCTGTATTTCTATACTCATCTACAGCAACGCTTGTTCTTTCTACAAAATCACTACTCATATTATTTCTTCCAATCTTTTTAGTATAGCACTATTATAACTCTATTATTATTATAAATCTATATATATTTAAAATTTATTTTCTATCGACTACTAGTATACATAAGTGTGTTGTTTGATATTTTATGTGTATTGTGCTATAATAGTAGTAGCGTAACATACCGTTCATTCTCACAACTTCGTGAGATAATGATCATACTTAGAGGAGGAATACAAGATGAATTCTATGTCTATCGCAAACCTGGTACAATCCGTCCGGAATTTAGTTACCCCTGAAATGATTTCCAAAGCGAAAATTGATGGTCTCTATGAGGATCCCAATACCGGCCTTATTGTCCAAGTTTTCCGCAGCCGTCTCTACGATGACAAATCGATGGCAAAATGGAAGCTCGACCAAGTGAGATCTGAATACTGCGAATGGATTGGTTGGGGTGAAATCTCTGGGGAAGTTATCCCTGTCGGCAGAGAGTTCCAGGCACAGCGGGTGCAATATTACGTCAAGAAATATGTGCCCGTTCGAGTATGACGCAATGAATCGTGGCCCATGCAATTGCTGGGCCACTTTTCTGTTTTATGCGTTTTTTATAATTTCAATATATTGATTTACACATTTTTCTAATGAATCAACTTCAACATATTCATTTTTTTCATGTGGATTTACTGGTCCGGGTCCAAGTATTATTCTTTCACCACCTAAAAAACTCGCTTCTGTTATAAATGGTGCGGTTTTTACCTTATTTGATACTGAACTCTCACATTTAAATGCTGATATTTTCTCAATAATCTCAAATTTTGTTTTGTATTTTCTACACAATTTATCTACAAATTGTGTAATTTTTTCTTCGTTTTTGTTTATTGTTCTGAAGTCAAAAAATATTTCACAACTATCTGGTACAGAATTGATTCCAACTCCCCCATTTATCATTCCAACATTAAATGTTGAATATGGTACGGAAAAAGATTCATCTACATCATTTTTTATCTCTTTTTCATAGAATTCTTTTAATTCTGAAACGAAATTCATTGCCTCAAAAATTGCATTTTTGCCTTTAAATGGTGTTGATGAGTGAGCTTTAATACCTTCAAAATTCACTTTGTATTCAATTAATCCTTTACTTCCTAAAAGAATTTCGTTATTTGTTGGCTCACCAATAATAAACTTTTGAGGAAATTTAATGTCTAAATTTATAACTTCCTTAATTCCACCAAATCCAATCTCTTCATCATAAGTGAATATTAACATCATTTTCCTATTTGTTTTTGAAAAATCTACTTTTGAAATTGCATCTAGAATGCACGCTATTCCCCCTTTCATATCACAAGTCCCAAGTCCTATTAATTTAGTGCCTTTCTTGGTTAGACTAAATGGATTATAATCCCATCCAACAGCGTTTACAGTGTCTGTGTGACCCACAAAACCTATTGAAATATTATCTAAAGTATCACTATTGGTTAATATTAATACTTTATCTTTATAAATAGTTCTAAATCCATAATCATTACAGTAAGACTCTATATAGCTCATAATTTTTTCATTTTCTTTATCTTTTATAGTATTAAATGATACTAGTTTCTCTAATATATTAATCCAGCTCATATACTTTTTCCTCCTTTGTTTGCTTTTGTGTATAAACCATTTCAGGATCTGCAGCAACTCTTGACATTAATAGCATTTCGTTTAGCTTTTCTCTTGTTAATGAGTCTAAATCTAACTCAAGAAACATGTTATTTTTTACTTGTTTCGTTCCATAAATACTCTCTGTCTCTACTTCTTGATATGCTCCTTCAATCTGAGTAAAACCAATCTTCTTAGCAATAGATGCACTCATAGATCCTTCTTTTAAAGTACGCATGTAAATAACATTTTTCCCTTCTAATTTTCCTTCTGCAACCACATATGCCATAAGTTTAGTTCCAAGTCCTTGTTTTCTATACGAACTGTCAACTGCAACATCAGATAAATAAACAACTTCTTTTCCTTCGTAGTTTACTGGTTGACCTTTTTTTGCACCATATGTAATTGCTATAATCCCTACTAATCTGTCATTAGCATATGCTCCATAAATCTTCCCTTTCTCTATGTATTCTTCATATATTTCTCTAAAGTCTTCTTCTGTATACTTTTCCTCATATGGCTTTTCTCCAAATACTTTATATATATTCTTAAAATCTTCATATGATACATTTTCTGAAATTCTACTTTTCATTTTCTTTTCCTCCATTATTTCTATTTTCAAAAGAATACAAATGAATAAAAAAATAGATACAAAAAAACTATTAGTAATCCTACTAATAGTCTAATTTGTATCTATCTTACTTAAAATACTAATTACATCTATTGGTAGGAGCCATGCAAACTAGCACTTGCTCCTACTGATGTTTCGGAATCAAGTGCTCCTAACCATGATGTCTTAAGTTAGTAATTAGTATTTTTGTATTCATTTTTTATTATCCTTTTGAATTATGATACTGCCATTATAACATATAAATACTTATTTTTCAAGTTTTATATATCATACATTATACTGTACTCATTTAATTTATCTTTAAGTAATTTGGTATTTTCTTCATATATTCTCTTGTAATAGCCTTGTTTTGTCATTATATTTTCTTTCTTTAAGAAATTTGAAAGTTCCATAGAAACATGTAAGCAGTGATCGAATATTTTCTCAAATACAGTTAAAAACTCTAAGAATATGATTCCACTTTCAACATTACATGTTCCTTTTTTTAGTCTATCTATATGATCTTGTCTATAGTTTTCATTTTTTACATCTGCGATTTCCTTAAGTGCCGCTATTTCAACTATATAATCCTCATTTTTTGATTTAAACAACTTGACAGTCTTATCTATTGTTTGCATTGTGATCATATACATTAGATTTACTTCTTCTACTGCTTTTTTAGATAGTTTAATCTCTTTATCATGCATATGCTCAATATTTTTTGAAATTCTATAGCTATAATCACCAATTTTTTCAAATTCTGATTCAACTTTCATAAGAAGTGTAACTGCCTGATTTTCTTCATCTGATATGGTTAATGCACCAATATCAACCAAGTACTTGGTTACACGTTCCTCCATCTTGTCAATTATATCTTCTCTTTCTTGTATTCTTTCTTGTTCATTTGAATTTGCATCAAAAAGCATTTCTTTTGTTTTCTTAAAATTCTTTGATGCTATCTCTCCCATTATTTCAATGACCTTCACACTATTCATAATTGCTATACCTGGAACTAGCGTTATTCTTTCGTCAAGTTTGTTAAGCTCTGCTAAATATGTATCTTCAACCTCATTTTCTTCTGTTTTCTTATCCCTAACAGTTATTCTTGTAAGTTTTTCAAGTTGTGGTATGAATGGGAATAATACAAGTGTTGAAAGTATGTTAAATATAGTATGGAAGTTTGCAATTCCACCCATATCAACAGCATTATTCCAGAATGGAAATCCAACAATGTTTTGATATAAGTATATTACGGCTAAGAACAATATTGTTCCAATTAAGTTGAAATACAAGTGGACGGCTGCAACTCTTTTAGCATTTTTACTTCCACTCATACTTGCTAAAATTGAAGTAATACATGTTCCTATATTTTGTCCCAAAATAATTGGTATTGTTGTTGAATAAGTTATAATTCCCGTTGTAGATAATGCTTGAAGAATTCCTATTGTTGCAGCTGAGCTTTGTACAATTGCTGTTACTATAGCACCAGAAATAACTCCAAGGATTGGATTTGATAGTTTTTGTAATATTTTAGGTAAAATTGGTAATGAACTAAATGTACTTGCCATACTAACCATTGTAATCATTCCTGTGAATAATATTCCAAGTCCCATTATCATTTGGCCAACATCTTTTACTTTTTGTTTTTTGGCTCTTTCCATAATGATAAGCCCAACGATTAAAATGATAGGTGCTAAATTTGCTGGACTAATAATACTAAAAAAGCTATTACCATTTACAGCAGTTAATCTTAATATCTGCGAGTTAATAGTCGTTCCTATATTAGCTCCCATTATTATTGGGATAGAATTTCTTAGTTGTAGTATTCCTGAATTTACTAAACTAACAACAATAACTGTTGTTGTGGCAGAACTTTGTGTGGCTACTGTAATTAAGAATCCAAAAAACAAAGCTTTATATGGATTGTCAGTTACATTTATTAATGTTTGTTCTAGTTTTCCTCCAGATAGTTTTTTTAGTTGTGTGCTAAGCAATTTCATACCATAGATTAACAATGCCAAACCACCAAGCATCTTAATTGCCGATAAAAAAACGTCCATTCATTTACCTACCTTTTTTAATCTTTCCACTTACATATATCACAAGTACTCTCAATCTACAATATTTTATTTTCAATTGTAATATTTCTTTTTTTCTTCTTAAAAACCGCTATTTTATTGAAAAAATAGCCATAAGGTGTTATAATTATGTTAACCTGATATAGAAAACAAGAAGACCCCTGGGTCTTTGCACAACGCACATTGAAAATCTAATATTCCATAGGAAGGAGTGTCATAACATGGAAAACATCTTTCAAAAGGTTAGCCGGCAGATAAGCTTTGACATCTTGAAGCGACCTAAAGAGCTGAAAAGCTTTGCTTCTAAGCTCATTTTCATCCGTATCCTGGGGATAATTATCCCTGATATCTTGGCGTTTTCAATTAAAGGAGCTCAGCTGGCTCTTGAGAATGAACTTGTGGTCATCTCGGTAATTTTACTCATTGTGTACTTCTCTGAACGTACAATCACAATGGCGTATCATACCTATGATGACTTACAAGAGTACACGTATAACCAGATATCAACATCCGAGTCAACCAAGATTGTTCTTGATCTTTGTAATACTATTAAGGGAAAGGTATTCAAGAAAAAGGATAATGTAGCAACCCGCGTTGAACAGCCTGAAATCATTCAGAAGTCTAAGGATTACTTGAATGATAGTTGGCGACTGCTGATGAGAGTCCCTTATCTCGCAGCACAGTCACTGATGCTTGTCTTCACAGTTTCTTTCTCCATTTTCTTGGAGCTCAAAACTGCAAGCAAGTCCGAAGCACTCATTATCTCAGCATTGTTGATTGCAAGTGTTGTAGTATACTTCATTATGTGCAAAAGAAGAGTTAAGGTAATGAAAAGATTTAGAAAACTCAAAAAAGAAAATGAGGCAAAAGTCGAAGTTCTTTACACTGAGCTTAAGATGATTGATTTCATCTCTTCTAATGATTTCATATACCACGCTTCCAAGCTCAGAAGTTGTCTTGACTCTAAAATATCAACAGAGAAAGATGAGAGCTTCAAACTCAACAAAGTGTTCATTACTCGTAGTCTAATTTCCTCACTGTTTATGGTCACAATCATCGCTATCAAGCTCATACTTGGTGGATCCTTGGATCTCAACATGTTCCTTGATATCGTTGCCTTAAGTTCGATATACTCTACTATCTTAAATAGAATTGCATCTATCACAGGAAACTATGAAGATGTCATGAATATTTTGGTAGATATAGAGACGTTATATCCCGAATTTAAGATGTACCATGACAAATATGTTGAGGAAACCAGCAAGAATATCTTGGATAAGCCAATCTCAACAATTCAAATTAATCATTTCACTACTTCACAAGATCCCAATGGAAGATTTGAACTTATCAATTCTAATCCATTTACCTTAAGAAGCGGTGATAAGATCCTTGTTCATGGGCACACTGGGTGTGGAAAATCTACTCTCATCTATCTTCTTACCGGAAGAATAACACAAGATGAAGCACCTATTGTGTTCTCAAATGGGATTACTGGCTACTTAAACTCGATTTCTTATCAAACAGATAAGGCAATGGCTAACAACTATGTCCTTAATGAAATCTGTCTGAATGATGATCTTGCTCAAGTTGACCAAGTAAAACTTTTTGAGATTCTGCACGGTGTGTTGATGTTCGGTGAGATCTTACGTATGACTTTAAATACCGAGCTTGACAGTCCTACAATGTCAGACGAGTATAAAGTCTTCAAGTTCCTCGAAACCAGAAAGATTTCCGAGTTCTCTTCCGGACAGATCCAGCGTTTGTCCCTTGCGAAGCTCTTGTATCAGCTTGACAGCAAAATCCAGCTTGTTGCACTAGATGAGCCCTTCAACAGGCTTGATGACGACACCTGCAGGAAATGCTGTGAGTTTGTTACTAACTTCATAATGAGGGAAAACCGGATTCTTGTCCTTGCAACTCACCAGGTCCAGATTTGTCGTGAGTTCTGCACCAGCGAGATCTCGTTTTCTGAGGACATGAACAAGTCCTATGTGAATGCAACCGAATGATGAAAAGGAGCAACCCAAAAGCATAATTGTTTTGGGTTGTTTCCTTTTTGTTTTGTCAAGCTTGATTTTTTTTTATGAAAGTCATATAATCTAGGCAAATGGGAGAATTAAATTTAATTTCCTTGTGATACCCTTTTTATAAGGAGATCAAAACATGAAAAATTTTATTAAAAATTACAAATCAACAATTATTCTTCTTGCTGCAATAATTGTTGGTGCTATCATAGGGATAGTATTCAAAGAAAAAGCAGCTGTTTTAAGTCCACTAGGAGACGTATTCTTAAATCTTATGTTTGTTGCAATAGTACCTTTAATATTTGTAACAATCGCATCTTCAATTTCCAAAATGAAACAACCAAAAAGACTTGGAAAAATAATGATAACAATTGTATGTGTTTTCGTTATTACTTCCCTAATTTCAGTTATAGTTGGATTAATTAGTGCATATTCATTCAAACTTGTTAATCCAGAAGATGGAGAGCAAATTAAAGCGTCTCTAACTACAGATGAAGAAGCAGAAGAACCAGAAGATTTGTCAATACTAGAAAGAACAGTTTCTGTTCTTACAGTAAGTGATTTTAAGGATTTACTATCAAAAAATAATTTAATTGCTTTACTAGTAGTCGCAATCATGACAGGAATTTCAATCAACATGGCTGGTGATAAAGGTAAACCAGTTCAAGATTTATTAATTTCAATTAATGAAGTTATTATGAATTTCATTAAAATAATTATGTATTATGCACCAATAGGACTTGGTTCATATTTTGCAGCACTTGTTGGAACTTATGGTGCGTCAATAGCAGTAGGATATGCAAAAACATTCGTTATCTACACAGTAGTTTGTATCTTATTCTACATAATTGTTTATTCACTTTATGCATTTATTGCTGCAGGAAAAAGAGGTGTTAAAGCGTTTTGGGCAAACATCTTACCTGCTACAGTTACAGCATTAGCAACATGTTCTAGTGCAGCTTCTATTGCTGTCAATGCAGAAGGTGCTAAAAAAATTGGTGTTTCTGATGATATTGCAGAAACATTGATACCACTTGGAACAAGTTTTCACAAAGATGGATCTATTATAGGATCTGTATTTAAAATTATGTTCTTAGTATACTTGTTTGGAACTGGAGCTGGAATATTTAAAGTATTATTAGTAGCATTACTAGTTACATTACTTGTTACAGCAGTCCCAATTGGTGGAGGAACAATTTCAGAAATGATGATATTAACATTAATGGGATTCCCTGTTAATGCACTTCCAATTCTTACTATAATCGCAACTATTATAGATGCTCCTGCAACAGTACTTAATGTTGTCGGTGACTCTGCATCATCTATGCTTGCAGCTAGAATAGTTGATGGAAAAGATTGGATGGATAAAAAATAAAGATAAAAAAGATATAATATAGCGGACAAAAAACAAAAAAGGAACTGTTTAAAAACAGTTCCTTTTCTTATATTTAATTAATTATTTATTTAATAGAACTTTAATCTTAGTGTATCCATGTTAGAAGTTCACTATTCATAAAACTACCATTAAATCTTTTTCCTCCTACGAAATTGATGTCCGGATACATACTTCTTAAGTCTTTAAGACTTTTATCTACTTTAGTTGCTCCACTAGTAACAAATAGATATACATTTTTTCCACTTAAGTCATTCTCTTCTAGGAAAGTGTTTACAATAGTTGGGGCTGTGTTATACCAAATTGGAAATCCAAGAAGAATATTATCATATTCATCTATGTTCTCCAACCTTCTTGCAACAAGTGGTCTAAAGTTTTTGTTTCTCATTTCTCTGTATGCTCTGTTAACTTTGCTAGGCCAGATTAAGTCAAAAGATGTGTATTTAACTTCCGGTTCAATCTCAAAAATGTCTGCGTTTAACGTCCTTGACAATCTTTCTGCCAACCTCTTAGTTGCACCTGTAGCAGAAAAATAGACTACTAAAAACTTTTTCATTTTAACCATCCCTTTTTTCTTAGATTTAACAAAAGATATTAGTTAATACCAACTTTGCTATTTGATTAAAAGTTTTTAAATATTGAAATTTGAATGTGCAAAAAAGCGACTAGATAGTGATGTCCTCACTCTCTACTCGCTTTCACTTACTATCTAATTCACTTTCTTTTTATCATAGATATAAGATTTTGTCAATATTTGAATACTTTGCGGTCTTTTCAAAAATCTTTATAATCCCCGTTATTAGTACAATAAAAGTTTTTTAATTTTTTTACCAAATAAATGGTATTACCTTATATTTGACTTTCTCTTTATATTCTTTATATCCTTCCAAACCATTTTCTAATACTATTTCTTCATTTTTTATTCTTTTTGCAATTATTATTGGATATGCCAAAAATATTACAAAAGATATAAGTGATCCAAGTATTAGTGGCATACTTAAGAATAGTATTATTGTTGTAGCATACATTGGATGTCTTACAACATCATATAGTCCCGTATCTATAACTTTTTGGTTTTCTTGCACTTCAATGGTACGTGATAAATATTCATTTTCTCTTAACACTTCTGCATACAAGATATATGAAATAAAAAATAGTCCAGTTGCTATATAAACCACTATTCTTGGAAGTTCTATCCAATTATATCTGTAATTAAGTCCAGCAATAATAAATCCTGCAAGAAACATTATTGCGCTAAGTATAATTACAACTTTTTGCTCTGATTCTTTTTCCTTATTATTTAGTCTCTTCTTTAATAATTCAGGATTTTTAAACATAAGAATTATTCCCGCTATAAACATTGGTATAAACAAAATTCCCATAAAAAGTAGTCCATTCCAATACCCAAATGATCCTGCTGGAACAAATAGCAATACACCTGTTATTAGTACGCCCATAGCAAATTTTATAATTGCTTGAAGAAATAATTTAATACTCATAATTATCACCTCAATATTTATATATCATAAAAGCTTATATTAAACAATTTTAGAAAGCCATTTTTCATAAAGATTTAATTGTTCTTCTGTATGAAAATAGTGTTCACAATTTTCTACTATTGACAAATTACAATTAAATCTATTTGCAAAATCTTTTATTAAGCTTTCACTTTGCATATTATCCTTATTTCCATATAATATACTAGTTTTTTTATTCCAAGTATTAATTGGATTTTCTTTAACAAATTCATAATAATCCCAATAAAGTATTGCTCCAAAGTTCGTTTTTATTTCTTGTTTTTCTTTTAACATATTCTCTGTTACATTACTCCAGGTCATCATATTTTCTATAATAACTCTCATATTTACAACTGGAGATAAAAATAGACAATTGTCAATAGCTTCATCCTTATATGCTAAAAGGCTAAAATAGGCTCCCATACTACATGCCCACAGATTAATCTCTTTATATCTATTTTTTGCATATTCCATTATCTTATTTAGGTCACTTATACAGTTTTGGACCTTACATAGATATTCTTTATTACCTGCTCTTTCTCCATGTTCTGGAAGATCAAAACTTAAAACCTGGAATCCCCTATCGATAGCTATTTCAGCAAGGATTTGTATAACCTCATCTTCCTTATTAGACATATTTCCATGAACTGCTATATATGCTTTATCACTATTATCTCCCCATATTACTGCAGGGATGTCATTTATTAACACTCTTTCTTTTTTCATTTTTACTCCTTAAAACTTGAAAAAGGACGGGATTCCCCGTCCTTCTTCATTGTCTCGTTTTGCGTCCTTTAGCAGGCTTGGGAAGTTTCTTCAAGGAGCCATTCTCATAAGAATCGTAGCTTTGCGTTTTCTCATTCCATACGATTCTTTGAGTCCTCCGATGTTCATCTACCCAACTTGCCTTGAGAAGTCCGCCGTTTTCATCGAGACTGAGTTCTGTGGGGTTTACTATTTCAAGCATATCCCCGTCGTATCCAACTTTGAACCGATGAATTTTTTTATCCATAAGTTCCACCTCCAATATTGGATAAATTGGCTAATTCATATTTTACCACAACTTTAGCTAAAAGACAACTTTGGGACGTTTTAGATACTTATGTTTCATTTTCTATTATCTTCTCTTGAATACTACAATTTCTGGATTATCACCATTGGGACCGTATTCACTAACTAGTATAAAATTCATATTAGCGATTACACCAAAGCATCTTATTATTTCGCCATTATTAAATTCAGACTCAACTTGGATATTCCTCATTATTTTTTTAAACCTATTTTAGAAGTTTTTCCAATGCATTAGCATTAAGTATTGTATTAGATATAAATTTTCCTTTATAAAAGTTTGCCCAATTATTGAATATGCATGGAGCATTCTTAGCCTTTTCTAAAGAATCTATTTTAACAAAGTTTAATTTTAATCCTTTTTCTTTTGCATAATCAGATAATTCTTTTACTTCATATTCAACATAAGGGCATTCATTGCTATAGTATATTGTAAAATCTTGACTTTCTATTTCCATTTTTCTTGCACTATCATTAAATTTTGGCATTTCACTTTCTTTAAAAGGAAGTGCTAATAATTCATATTCTCCAATAGTATCAACTACTTTAAACCCAAAATGTTCAAAGAATTTTTTCTCACTCAAGAATGGTTTCTTTTTCTTTGATGTTAATGTGCATATTCCATTTCTTCCTTGCTTTTTAGCATCTTCTATTGCATATTCTAGTAATTCTTTTCCAATTCCTTTATCTTTAAAGCTTCCAGCGACCCATAAACAATATATATACTCGTAATTATTACCACTTACTGGTACCCAAGATGTGTCAAGTGGTTCATATTCAATAAATATTTTTCCTCTTGCATTTAATTTTCTAAACACATGCCCATCTTTAAATTTGCTTTTAATCCATTCTTTTTTGCAATCAACACCCGCTTGATGTTTAGGATCTCCAATAGCGCAGCAGATATGCTCTTCTTCAATGTTTTCGTTTGTTAGATTAATATACTCGTTCATTATAAATCCCTCCTATCTTTATTCAATCAAATTTAATCACATTTTTTATTTATGTACAACACTGTTTTATGAAAAAAACGGCTATTATATTTTATATTTAAATAGCCGTTTTAATTATATTATTTTTTCTTTAGAATGATTGCAATAAAGTTTAAGTATTTACAAGCGCCGGCATCAATAGCCTTTTTATCATTTTTAGAATACTCATTATCGCACTTTATCCAATCGTTCCAGCACTCTTCGTTGCTTTCCATCTCGTGAATAGATACTATTTCGCAATCCTTTGATTTAGATATAATATCCGTCCAGTATTCTATATCATGTATATAATCTAGTTGTTCTGGAGTCCAAGATAATAATAGTTCTTCCGGAATAGCATTGTGGCAATCCTTCTTCATTCCAGGAACTACAATATAAATATATCCACCATGCTTTACATATGGTAAAAGTTTTGCATCTAAGAAATTATCATCTCTTCCAAAATAATTATAAGAGTCTGTGCTAACAACTCCATCGAAGAATTCTTTTTCATATTTGAGATCTGTAGCATCTGCTTTTACTGGTATTATTTCGTTTTCAGTTAATCCCATTTCTTCAAAGAATTTTTTATTTTCTTCTGGATTGCTCCATAAATCAGTTGCATAAACTTTGTAACCATATTCTTTAACTAAGAATACTGAAGTAATTCCTTGTCCACTTCCCAAATCCATTACTATTGAACCTGGTTTTATATGATTATCCTTCATTAGTTCTTCTTCCAATTTTAGTGGGTTTGGTCCCATTATCTTTTCGTTAATGATATCTAAATCATATTTTTGTGTTTTTTCGTAATTCATTTAAAAATTTTCCTCCTATCTATTAGTTCTTATCTAATAGTTACGAGTTCCATTTCACCTGCCATAATATTTTTCATAAAAACCCCCTTTTAAAAATATTATATATCACATCTATCATATAATACTTATTTAATCACATAACTCGTGTCCATTCAACCCAATAATTTATTTAAAAAGCTCAAACGACCCGACATTCTTTATCATATGAATATCGAGCCGCTTGAATTAGAGAAGATTATAAATAGTTATTTAGAATGTTTCAATGAATTTCCCTCTCTTTCTGTATTGTCCGACATTTTTCCCTCTTGAGACGAAAACTAGTATCTTTTCTTCGGGACAAAATGTGTTACGAGGATCGATTGCTGTAACTTCATATACTTTGAAACAGAATTTTGGAGCAAATAGTCTGCTGCCTTTCGGGGGTTCACTCATGATTACATAATGTGAATAAGTCACTTTGTCCAAAGTTTTCTCAAGCCATTCATAATCTGTAATCCTGGTGTAGTCCCATTTATTACGGCGAACTACCCGTCCATCCATCTTGTTCAGAATCCATCTTGCTGTGTCTTCGTATGCTCTGTATGTGAATGTCTCTATTGTTTTACCATCAATGATATATTTTTTCATCTTTATATCCTCAAAAGTGTGTGTTGTATCAATTGAAACATTCGGGGTAACCCTAATATCTCCCTAATATTAGGTAACTATATTTACCTCCGCGATTTATAATATGATTATACCACAAACTAGTTAAATTGTAAAATTATGTAAATTAAAATCTTAGCATTCATCATTTTTCTTTGATTGAAGTTTGATTATGAAGAACCTAAAAACTTTTTGGACTAATAAAAAAAGAAGCTGACATTTGAATCAACTTCTTTAAACAATCACATTCTTATATATAGTGTTTAAATATTAAAAATGGTTACACTTTTCACATAAATTATATCAAATAAAAAGTACAATTTTTTTGCACAAAAGTATTGACTTTTAAAAATAAGGTGTTATAATACAATTGTGCAATTATTTTGCACGACATTAAAGGAGTAAAATATGTCTAATAAAATTTTTAGTAAAAGAATTAAGGAATTAAGAGAGCAAAGACAATTAAGTATGCAAGAATTAGCAAATTACCTTGGAGTTTCTAAAAGCAGCGTTAATATGTGGGAAAATGCAGGAGTTATTCCTCGAGAACCGATTCTTAAGAAGATATCACAAGCTTTTGATATATCTATTGATTATTTACTTGGAAATACTACTATGGAAGAAGAGCAATCTCGAATTGATAATTTAAATGATATGAATACTTTGTTCCAACAGATTTTGGGAAATATGTCAGAAGAAGATTTAGATAAATTAATTCAACTTGTTGAATTAACATTTGAATTTGATCCAAGCAAGAAAATTGATAATTTCGCAGAAAAATTAAAAGGCTTCTATTATGCCGTTAAAGAAGATCAAAAACATAATGGCGTTTTAGGTCATTTTCCTACCCAAGAAGATAATTTAGCAAGATGGAAACTATATAAAGATTTTGATAATTTATTTGATGGCAATAATCAAGGAGGTTTACATGGAAATTAATTATCCACCATATACAATTACAGATAAAATATTAAATTTATCTACTCAAATAATGAAAAAAATAGGTGAAGCAAACTATTTTAAAAGCATAGATAAATATCCTGAACTAAGAAGAAAATCCAGAATCAAATCTATTCATTCTTCTCTTGCAATTGAAAACAATCAGCTTTCTTTATTTCAAGTTGAAGATGTAATAGATGGAAAACCTGTAATTGGTGAACAAAAAGATATACAAGAAGTTAAAAATGCATATAAAGCATATGAAGAAATTGAGAAGATTAATCCATATTCTGAAAAAGATCTAAAAAAAATTCATGAAATAATGACTTTTATTATAGAAAAAGATGCTGGGAAATATAGAAATCATGGTGAAGCTGTTTATGATGGAGATGTGCAAATATTTATGGCTCCACCTCACACAATGGTTCCGGCATTAATGAGTAATTTATTTGCTTGGATGAATGATGTAAAAGATAAAGTTAATCCTTTAATCTTATCTTCTGTATTTCATTATGAATTTGTTTTTATTCATCCATTTTCAGATGGAAACGGAAGAACTGCAAGAATATGGCAAACAGCAATACTTTCACATTGGGAAAAATCATTTAGGTATTTACCAATAGAAAGTATGATTAAACAGTATCAAGAAGATTATTATAAAGTAATTCAAAATTGTAATAACGTTGGAAATTCTACAGAATTTATAGAGTTTATGTTAGAAATAATAAACGGTGCTATTGATAACATGGTATTAACTACTACACAAGAAACTACACAAGAAACTACACAAGAAAAAATTTTAAACCTTATAAGAAAGAATCCATCAATTACTCAAACTCAAATGGCAAAGGCACTTGGTATAACTCGTGATGGTATTTCTTATAACATTAAACAATTAAAAGAAAAAGGCATTATTGAAAGAATCGGTGCTACTAAGAATGGTACTTGGAAGATAAAAGAATAACTCTATTTTATTTTGATGAAAATCAATATTTTTTGTTTTGGTACTCTCTAATTACTCCCCACTTACTCCCCATTTTTTCGTTTTTTGCTTTTGGAGAGTATTTTTGACAGCTGATAACGAGAATTAACACAAGATAGCAAAAGTAACCCAAAAAATCTCAAAGTAGCAAACGCATATATTATCTGGATTACAAGAGATAATAAAAAATAAAGAAAGATAAAAAAATAGCCGATTTTTTTCAAAATCGGCTTGTTTTGGTTGCGGGAGTAAGACTCGAACTTACGACCTTCGGGTTATGAG
>AUXO011052759.1_pt1 | contig 23292 bp, 24 predicted proteins | sample 768731 | NCBI WGS metagenome assembly AUXO01 (sample SAMN02715735, study PRJNA202380) | gut metagenome | biome: sheep rumen | host: Ovis aries | place: New Zealand: Palmerston North | reverse complement strand
TTTTCTTTAATAGGTGATTTGAGTTCTTAAAACTATTCGATTGTAGGAGTAATAGTTTCTTTTTCTTTTAAATGAATGTTTTTATAGTCCTTTTTTAACTCGGCTTGACTAGAAGTATTAATAGATTTTTCTATATGGCTTTTAATTTTAGGCAAACCTAAACTTCTTAGTCAATTAAATGTTGAACTCCATAGTATATAAAGGTTTTGGTATACCTAAAAATTTTATTAAAATGATAAATGATATAATAAAAAGAAGAAAAAATAAGATAATGCATTAAACAACGTTTTTTATATTAATTTTTCAATAACCATCTTATTATTATGTTCATATGCAAAAGATTCCTGTTTTAAGAGATGATTATTATTTTTAAACCAGTTTTTAAATATTTTATCAGGCCGTATATTATCAGAATCCTCACTGCAAAATATTGTTAACAACACTTCATCAAAGCTTCTTGATTTATAATATCCCCTTACTTTAGTCATATACAAACTGTCATATCCTTCATCATCCAACTGTTTAATCAGATTATCTATAAGACTGGTATCTATTTGCTGAAGTTTATTATTCTCCCGTTTGTAACAGGGAATGTGAAAAACATACCTTACGTTTAATTCCTGCATATTATATTTTCCTGTTTTTTAATACACCAATTCTTCCAGAACAGTATCTAAATCATTATATAATTCATCCAGAAAAATAGAGTTATGTAATAAACTATTGAATAACAGATATTTAAAACTTTTTATGAATTAGTCAACAGATCAATTATAGTTAAACACATTTATATGTCAAATTATTTAAAAAGGAGTGATTACAAAAATAAAGACAAAAATTACATTAAATCAAAAGTAAAAAATATTAAAAATTATTATTTTAGAAATGATTTATTATAATTAAAGAAATTCCCGAATATGACTATTAAAACGGACAACATGTACACTTATATAATAAACATTTGTTAAAAAGTCAGAATATTTTATAAATATGTTTAAATAATTTGAAAATAATAATAATTAAGTAATTAACAATGAAATTCCGGAACAATTAGTCACTACATGCCATAATAGGTGAAAAATATGATAACAGTTAGAAAAGCAACAAACAGTGATATAACCAATGTTTTAAATCTTTACAGTGAAGTTATTGATCAAATAAGAGACAACGAATCAAATCCTAATTGGGAACATGGAATATATCCAAAAAAAGAAAATATCTTAGAAGCCATAGAATCTGAGGAGTTGTATGTTGGTATAAAGGATAAAAAAATAGCTTCAGCAATAGTAATCAACAGCAAAGCCAGTGCAGGTTTTGAAAATATCAAATGGAATGTAGATTCAAAGGAAGATGATGTTTATTATATTCACCTTATAGCAGTTAATCAGAAATACAAAAAGCAGGGCTTTGCTAAGAAAATGTTAAATTTCGCTTTTAACTTGGCAAAAGAAAACTCTGTTAAATCGATGAGATTAAGTATTCATTCAAATAATATGGCAATTGAACCTTTATACACAAAGTTAGGCTTTGAATACGTTGATTCTATTGAAGTTAATGACGTGGACAGAGGTCTGCTATTTTTTAAAGTATATGAAAAAGTTATCTAAACTCCCACTTTTTATTACGAATATTTTTAACAACATATAAACTGATTTTTTAGAAATAAAATAACTGTACTATTTTATTTAAGTATTATTACCAAACCAATATTTATAAATATTATCCTGTTACAAGTGAATATTATGCATTATGTAAATTCAAAGAGTATACTCTCCAAAAACAATGGTATGAACCTGTACAGGGGCTGTAGTCATGGCTGCATATACTGTGATTCCCGGAGTAATATTTATAATATGAATCATGACTTTGAGGATATTGAAGTTAAAGAAAATAGTCTTGAACTTCTTAAAAAGGCTCTTCAAAAGAAGAAAGAAAGAACAATGATTGGAACAGGTTCTATGACAGATCCGTATATACCATTGGAATCAGAACTGGAATATCTTAGAAAGTCATTGAAATTAATAGAACGATACGGTCATGGTTTTACCTGCATTACAAAATCTGATTTAATTTTAAGGGATCTTGATATACTTAAAAAGATTAACACTAAATCAAAGGTAGTTGTACAGATGACCCTTACATGTATGAATGATGAAATTAGCAGGTTAATTGAACCTAATGTTTGTCCTACTTCAAGACGTATTGAAGTTTTGGAAACTTTTAAAAAAGAAAATATTCCGACAGTTGTTTGGTTAAGTCCTGTTTTACCATTTATCACAGACAATAAAGAAAATATTGAAGGCATACTTGATGCTTGTATAAATGCTGATGTAAAGGCAATAATCTGCTTTGGTATGGGTATGACTCTTAGAGATGCTAATAGAGAACATTATTACAAGATGCTGGATAAAAACTTTCCCGGATTAAAAGAGAAATATATCCGGACTTTTGGAGATAATTATGCTATCAGCAGTCCCCATAATAAGGAATTAATGAAGTTGTTTTATAAAAAAACTAATGAGAACAGTATTATGAATAATCCAGATGAAATATTTGCTTATTTACATGAATTTCCTCAAAAAAATAAGAGTATTCAAACAAAATTATTCTAAAAATATAATTATTGTTCTTTAAATACTCATTTCCCCTTTTTATCAATTACATCCTTTTAGAGTACAGATAATTATTAAAGGAGTAATTATTATATAATTTATTTTTTTATACTGTTAGATCTAAAAATACTTTTTTAAAAGAAGATTATTAATTTTTTTTACAAGAATGTTTAAATTTTTTCCATTAATTGTCTTAAAATATATATAATATAAAAAATATAACAATGTTATATATTAAAATATATAATTTCTTTAACATAATATAAATAAAGGAGGTGGCAGTTATGTGCGAATTATTTGGAGTAAGCTCAAAAAAATGTGTAAAAATAAATAAGTATCTAGAAAAATTTTACAGTCATTGCGAACAACATCCACACGGTTGGGGATTAGCAATAATGCAGGAAAACAAATCCATTATCCAAAAACAGCCAGTTAAGGCAGAAGAAAGTTCGGAACTTAAAGAATTATTATCACAGGAATTATTTGTTGAACATGCTTTTGCACACATCAGACTGGCAACAATGGGCTATAAAGATTCATTTAACTGTCACCCGTTTAATAGAATAGATAATTCAGGAAGATCGTGGACATTAATACATAACGGAACCATATTCAAATCCGAAAAACTAGATAAATATATCCCTTCACAAGTAGGGGAAACAGACTCAGAAAGAATATTATTACACATAATAAATGAAATAAACTTCCAACAGGATGAATTAGAAAGATCATTAAACACAGAAGAATGCTTCAATATATTAAATGATATAATAACCGATTTATCTGAGGGAAATAAGTTAAACATAATGGTATATAATGGAGATATTCTCTTTATACATGCAAACTATAAAAATTCACTATATTATATTGAAAAGGATGACAGCATATTCGTATCAACAACACCATTAACAGATGAAAAGTGGAAGCAAATCCCAATAAATACATTAACAGGAATAAAGAATGGAAAAATAATATATAAAGGTAAAACTCATGAAAATGAGTATGTTATAACAAAAGAAGATTTTGATTTCATTATGGAAAATGTAGGTTTAGAGTTTAAACAGGAGTTAATAAATAATTTTGGTGGATTGAGTTATGACAAAGAATACGGTAGCAATTAATAATCAGGATGTTAGAAAGGCATTGTATGAAAGATTTATTAAACCAACAACAAACGGATATAAGATTATGTAGGTATAGAAATAGAAATACCTATTATTAATTTAAAAAAAGAAGCTGTTGATTTTAAAATAGTGCATACAGTTACTCAAGAATTTTTTAAAGAGTTCACCCAATTTAAACTGAATGTCCTTGATTTTGATGGTCATGCATGTTCATTAATAGATAAAAAAACAGGAGACATAATCTCCTATGACTGTTCATACAATAATCTAGAATTCTCATTAGGAAAAGAAAAAAATTTATTCAACGTTCATGAAAGATTTTCAAATTATTACACATTCTTCAAACAGGCATTTGAAAAATATGAACATACTTTAACAGGAATTGGAATAAACCCCTATAGAATATATAATAAACATGAACCAATACCAAATGAACGATATAAAATGTTATACCGCCATTTGTGTTCATATTCAAAATATTCAAAACTGCCCAAATATTTTCATGATCATCCAGAATATGGAATGTTCTCAAGTGCATCACAAGTTCAGTTAGACGTGGAAAAAGAAGAATTAATTAAAACAATTAATGTATTCTCCAAACTTGAACCATTAAAAGCAGTGTTATTTTCAAACTCAGTGCTTTTAGGAGAAAACGAAAACTTGTTATGCTGCAGGGATATGTTTTGGCAGGACAGTACACATGGTATTAATCCCCACAACATAGGCATGTATGATACTGAATTAGAAGATATAACTGATTTGTTAAATTATATTGAATCATTGAACATTTATTGTACAATGAGAAACGGATACTACGTGAATTTTCCCACAATGAACATAATAGAATATTTTTCAAAAGAAACTGTTAAAGGAGAATACTTTGAAAACGGTAAAATTAAATCAATAGAAATTACTCCTGAAATAGGTGATGTAGAATATCTTCGTTCATTCAAATTCCTGGATTTAACTTATAGGGGAACAATTGAATATAGAAGTTCATGTACACAGCCTATTTCAGATGTTATGACAGTAGGCGCATTCCAGTTAGGATTGAAACATAACCTGGACAAATTAGATAAGTTGCTAAAAGACGATGAAGTAATATATCACCATGGTTATACGCCTACAGAACTACGTAAACTCTTTTGTAACAGGAAGTATCCTGCTTTTGTAGATGAAGACAAGTTATATGAATTGTTGAAAGAAATACTGGATATTGCTAGTGAAGGACTGGATAAACGTGGTTTTGGAGAAGAAAGATTCTTGGAACCGTTATATGAAAGAGTTGAAAAACGAACAAACCCTGCTAAAACAATGCTAAAACTTTTAGAAGAGGGCAATACTATAGAAAGCATAATCTATGAATATGGAAAAATATAAATAAAAAATGAGTTTAAAAAACTCCTAAAAAAAGTGAAATAACTATAATTTTAAATTATTAATTATATTAAGTAATAAAGTAATTTAGTTAAGCATACAAAAAGGAACTAATATAATTTTTTCCTCTTGGAGTATGCTTGTAATCGTTTTTTCTCTAATTTTTTGTAATCATCATCTGCATACTTGTTTTTTTGTCTGTTAGTTTTACCTTCAGGAATTACTGTTAAAAGATTAATAGTATTACCCTGACATGCAAATATTACACGAATTTCCTTATATTCCTTATTAGCAGGTGCCTTAAATACTACTTCATACTCATTATGACCACTTGTATCATATCTTAATGGTTCTTCATAAAGAATAGTGTCAACAATATAGTCACGGGTAATTCTATACTTTTTCAATCTTTGAATAAAATGTGTATTGTCAAAGTTCCATTCAATGGTACCTGTATCACCTACTAAAAATCTGTCAAATACATCCATATTACAGTTTCCTTTATATTTTTATGATTAGTCATCCCTTAATGCATCGACAGTCAATTCCTTGATATCATTTCTTTTAACTGCTATGCTGAATGACTTTTTAACCTTTCCGCCACCACTGATAATTAAATGATTCATATAATTGATGGTTGTTTCATCACCACTAGATCCCATAGTTGCAAAGGTAATGAATTTTACTCCGCCCAAATCATTTTCTCTTAAAAATTCTATTATTGCTGGTGCAGGCTTACCCGCCCATACAGGTGTTCCAATATACACATTATCATAACTTTTAAGGTCAACAACATCATACTCTATTGATGTACCTTTTTCCCTTAAAGCATCAACTGCTCCTTTTAAATAACCTACGGGTCCGGACCTACTTTTTTTATCTTTAATTTCCAATAGTTCTGCACCTGTTTCTTCCTTAATAGTTTGTGCTACAAGTTTTGTATTGTTTGTTCTTGAATAATATACTACTAAATCACTCATGTTATATGTCCCCTTTTTAATTTTATACTCTATTAAGATTTTCTCTTTTATATCTTAAATCTTTTTCTTCATATTTTTCACATGCATCATCCAAACGTTTGAGAATATCTTCCTTGGAATCGGTCAGTCTTCCAAAAAATGAAACAACATTCGAAGCATTCATGGCATCAATGAAAGTATCGACCTCCAACACTTTTATAAATGTTTTAAGTTCAGCAATTCTTTCCTTTTCATCTGCCTCAATGTATTTACCATTAGTTATATCTTCCATAAGAGGAGTATCCTCAAAAACTGTTAATGATGTAACTAAAACTCTCTTAGGATGTAATTTGTTTATTAACTGTGCTGTTTTTCTTGCATGAGATAATCCGTAATTATGTCCTCCAAGACCATTTAGAAATATTACTGTATAATCCATTCCTGATTCATCCATCTTGGATAATTGCTGAAAAACATCTTTTGAAGTATAACCCTTATTCATTTTAGATAATAAATTATCATCACCAGATTCAACCCCGAACACAATTGAATCATAACCTAATTCTTTTAATCTTGTTAACTGTTGAGTAGTTTTATTTTTAAGATTATCTGCTCTTGCATAAGACCCAATACTTTGAACAAATGGTAAATATTCCTTAATAAGAAGAGCAATTTCCTCCAATTTTTCAAAAGACAGCACAAATGGATCTGCTGATTGTAGCCATATGCGTTTAAAGGAGTAACCTTCCTCTTTAAGTTCTCTCAGATCTTCAGTTAATTCTTCAGCAGATGATATGTTAAAGTCAAGTGACTTGTAATAATTACAGAACTTACAATTGTTATGACTGCAACCGGTAGTAACCTGAAGATACCTGCTTCTTGCCTCAAAGGGTGGTCTGACAATTTCACTGGAAAAATGCATCCTATCACTTATTCTAATAATTTCCTGTAATATGAACCTGTCTGGTATAATGCTCCTACTGGATTATGGGCCAAAACTCTGTCTTTTGTAACAAGAGTTGTTGTAAGTGCATCAGAATACTTGTAAAATAAACTGTCATGACCGACACACAGTCCAACAACAACATTCAAATCAGTTACATGCTTGTTTAATATTTTTGCCTGAAGAATCGGATTACACATAATATTTCCAGTAACCTTAGTTTTTTCTTCACTTAGCCCAGTAACTGCTGTTTTTTTCATTGCCCCAACTTTACATGCACTTGTATAAACATCAAATCCCTCTTTTTGGAGTATTTGTGCAAATATACGGCTTTCTTCTAGAAGTCCCACACATGTTGCTATACCTATTTTATGATAATCCAATCTTTTAGCAAATTCAATTATTTCTTCTACTCTTGTATATTGACAATAGAAATCAGATTCTATCTCTGCAGATATTCTTGAAACTTCCTTATTATTGTCTTCATCATACAATTTTAAAAGTTCATCAATATCATCCCGTGTAAGATCAACTGTAGGACAAAACTCCGGATAATCCTTATCCTGATTTTTACAATTTACTACACCACAATCCACACAGGAATATTCTTTATTATTCATGTAATTCACTCGTTAACTATTTAATTAGTTGTCTTTATTTTATGATATAAATATGATTTGCATAAAAAAAAAGTAAAACAAGAGGGTGGTTATAAGGTATACCGATTGAAAAAATAGTAATTGTTTTGTGTGTTATTGCATTAACACATAGATATGCATCATATGTACGGTATATGATAAGTAGAACACATTAAATAAATTAAAATCATAATCTTTTCTTGTAGACTAAAAGTATTAATGCCAATATTAGTATAGGAAGTACGATAAAAATTGGATTAAAAGACATATCCTTACCATCTTCACTAGTTATCTTTGTTAAATTTGAGTCTAACCTAGTGTCATTATCCATATTTCCTGATTGAATGTTTACTGATTCTCCCATAATTTTATCAGCAAAAACTGATTTTAGACCAAGCATTTCATCCACAACAGGATTATTGTAATTTTTTATTTGATTCTGATTTGAAGCAGACTGTTTGATAACATTATCTTTTGAAGGAGTATCTGATGATTTTCTTCCAATAGAATCATTATACAGATTTTTTTATTCATTTAAATCATAGATTAAATTATTTATTGATTAAACTAATATTATTCCATAAATATGAAAAATCTTAAAGGAATATTAGTTAATATTATATTTACTGATTAAATATATGCTTTTTTTATGAAAAGAGTTCTTGGTAAAAATTTATATTAATATTTAAAAATAGCTTGTTAAAATAGATATTTTAGTATTTTTAACTAAAAAGAGAGTTTAGATATGCTTTTAGATTAATATATTATAAATTCTTCTAAATTTTATATAAAAAGATAGTTATGCTTTGAAAAGTTAATGAACTTAAATAAAAAATAAGTTATGAAAAAGAAGTTTATTCAATTTTATTCTTCTTCTTTTTCTAGTTTTTCTAAATCTTTAATGTCTATTTTTCCAATGTAGTCCACATCTTCCGGTTTGAATCCGAAGTCTACAGTTGTTTTATGTTGATCTAATTTTAGAGTTGTTGTCATACCATTTTCATTGGTTGTTTTTAAGGTAATTTTTTCTCTAACCATAATATTATCTCCATAACATTAATTGAATATAAATTTACTTAGAAAGACTATAAAATTATATCTTTAATATCTAATATAATAGAACAAGTATTTAAATGTATATGAAATAATACTTATTTTTTTATAAAAAATCAATGATTTTTGATTAAAAGATAAGGAAATATTATATAACAGGATTAAATAAAAAAAAAGGAGGGATGAATTATATTATTATATAATCATCTGATGAAGAATAATTTTCATCCCCTAAAAATGTGAATTCCATTTTATCTATTTTTGTAAACTCATCAAGATCCAAGATTATTGTACCATTCAAATCAGTTTTTTCAATGATTTCTGTTCCATTATCTAATGTTATTTTAATGTATTCACCAGAGATACTTTGATTGTCTTCTGTTGTTAAATTTATAACAATAGTGGAATTTTCTCTGAATACTTCTGAATTTATTGTAGTGTTTATTTTAGTATTGTTGTCACTAATTGTAGAATTATCTTCAACTACAGTAGTGTTTGTTGTAGTATTTTCCATAGTAGAGTTATCTGTTGTAGTATCCTCAGTAATATTTGTAGTGTTATAACTTGTTTCATTATCTGTATAATCTGTAGTGTTTTGAGTTTTATTTTCCTCCACTAACGTGTTTAATGTTGTTTCTGAGGGATTATGTGTTTTGTTTCCATTATATTTTATTGAATATTTGTTGAATCCTTCATCTACTGGAATAGTAACTGTTCCTTCAAAGTTTGTTGTTTCAATTGTTTGATTTGTATTGGAGGTAATGGTTAATTCTGCATCAGTCATAGGATTATTGTTTTCATCCAGTAATTTTGCAGTTACTGCTTGTTCTACCTCATCAAATGTTGCTTCGATTTTAGTGTTTATCTTATTGTTTTCTAGTTCAATTATTTTTTCACACGGATTATACTGTTCATTTCCAGCATAACTTAGTTTTATACTGTTTATTCCAGGGTTTATATCCTCATCTAACATTATTCTTCCTGTCTGATCAGTTTTCTGTTCTATTGACGTGTTATCTGAATAAAGAATATTCACTGTTGAATCTTTTAATATTTCATTATTAGCACTTTTAAGTGTTGCAATTATTGTATTGTTGTTTTCTTCAACTTCTATTTGAGTATTGACTTTTGTTATTTCTATGGTATTTGTTGTTTGTGAAGGGTTATAATCTGCATTGCCCTCGTATACTGCAGTTACTGTTATCCTGTTTTCTTCTGTTTTTGGTATTATAATATTTGCATACCCGTTTTCTACATTTCCGGAATATTTAACTTCATTAATTGTTATACTGGCAGTTCCAGCATTAACCGGATAATTATTAGCATCTTTTATTTCAACAGCCACACTTACCTGCTCATCTGTATTATATCCTGCTGATGTTATTTGTATTGTTGTATCAATCCTTGTTTGAGTGTCATTAACTGGTAATGTGGTTTCTTCGGGAACACTGTTTTCTGAATTAAATAGATTTGAAAAATCAAAATCTGATGGAATCATTGCTGAAGAGATTAACATTAAAACACCTATGGTAACTAAGGCAATGATTAACTTTTCTGTTCTGCTGAAAGTTTTTTTATCAGAAAGATCATTTGATGCTTTCTTTTTGTATTTGGTTATTGGACTTTTTTCAAGTAGATTACCACATCTTTCACAAGTAACGTTTTCACTTTTGTTATAGTATCCACATTTACTACATTTCATACACATACCTCTGAATTTAATGCATAAAAGTGTTAAATAATTATTAATTAATAATGTAATTATTCGTTTTAATATTTATAGTTTTAAAATATTAGAAATTATAAAAAAATAGTAGAAAAAAAAATATTTAATTATTTTACACTAGCTTAATTAAAAGTAATATTCTTTGAATATAAAATAATATTAGTACCCGGTTCATAAACTTCAATTTCAGCTTTTGCAGGTTTAATAGTTGTTGGTTTATTATATGGAAGATTTATCTGATAGTTATGATTTGAAGCTAAGTTTGTTACATTTGAATCAATTGTTTCATCTATTAATGTTCCATTGGATGAATACCATTTCCCCTTTATCTGAACATTACTGAAATCTCTTTGTGAGGACAATAATCCATGAACTCCACCAGTATAATTTACATATGATTTTTTAATGTCACAGGTTAAATTATCTATTTCAATAGCGTCCACTTTGTCATCCATATTATCCTCTGTTAATAAACTTCCTATTACAGCTGCCAATAATAGAAGTATTACTGTAACTATTGGTATTATCCAGTATATTGTACTGTTTGTACTGTTTTTAGGAAAATTATTGTATCTTTCCCTAATTTCACTTTCATCTCCAAAGAAGTGTGCATCCAGAACACGTCTTTCAGTATAGTTTGTACTTTTTCTTTTTTCAAAGAAACTGATTACTGCTGCAATTATAAATAATAGAAATGAAATTATAGCATATTGTCCTACACCCAATAATGCTCCGAAAGCACATATTATATATTGAACAATGGCAAGTTTAAAATCCTTTTCAAATAAAAATATTCCCGTTAACCCAAGGATAACTGATATAACAGTAATTGAAGCACCTATTAACAAATCATTAGAAAAAAGTGCTGATGAATATGCTACAAATACTCCGACTAACCCCATTATACAGGCAATTACTGCAAAAATAGGATTGATTTTCATTAATATTCCTCCTAGCTATATTTATAATTTAGTAATTCACTTTTCTTTTCTTCGAATTCTTCTTCAGAGATTATTCCATCTTTCATTAGTTCATAATATTTACGAATCTCTTTTGCTGGATCAAAATCATCGGTTGTAACTATTTTATGTGATTTTTCGGATTTGATAATTCTGTTTTCATTAGAATTTTTTGTATTGATACGTTTTTCAAGAATTGAAGAAATATTTTCAGATGACTGATGAGATGATTTAATTTTATTATTGTCATCAATATAATTAAAACCCATTTTTTCGTTGTTTCTTATCTTAATTAGATTGTTATAAAAATTTCTTAATTCTTTTTCATTATTTCCCGAAGATTCAATAGTTAGCTGATTACCTGATACACCTATAATTATAATATCATCTTCAAGGAAATTACCTTTAGAATATGTGACAAAATCAATGTCATCAATAGGTATTTTAAATGTGTTTCCATTTTTATAGGATTTAATCATCATATCTTTATGTAACAATTCAACAGAGGATTTACCTGTTTTATTTACTTCGGCTATTCCAATAGCTAATCCCTGATTGATGGCCTTTTTTAATTTAGCATCTATTTCAATATTATTAAAAAAATCCATAAAAAATCACTTGAAAGATAAGTCTATATTAACATCTATGTTTTAAAGTATTTATAAGATTTTTCTTAAATAATAACTAAAATATGATTAATTAATAATTAAATTAAATAATTTTAAAATATTTTTACAAAGTGATAATATTGTTAGAAAAAAAGTTGTTTAAAAGAAATTAATTAATAAATTACTAAAATATAACATAGTACATGTATATGTGATATACTTAAAAAAGAATTTGTGAAGAAAAAATCATCATTTTAAAAAATAAAGATAAAAAAATATATGAAAAAATATTATTCAGTATTTTCAATAGCAGATTCTACTAATTTAACACCAATATTATATGCTTCTTCCAAATCCTTAGGGAACTGTTCTTCAAGTTGTTTTCTTTTGGATTGCTCATCAAAATTATGTTCATATAATGAATAATCCTTAAACTGGTAAGTATCATAAACTTTTAAAGATAAGGGTTTGATTTTAAAAGTATATTCCAGGAAGTCCTGCATATCATTATAAATATGTCCATAATTTTCATCACTTATTTCCTTTGAAACATTCATATCATAAATTACTGCAGTAGGTTTTGCTTTAGCTAAGGATTCTCCACCATAAACAAATTTTGGAAATAACAACCTTTCAAGGAAAGATTTCATTTGTCCTGTTACATTTCTGAAGTAAATAGGACTTCCAAGAACTATTGCATCACTGTTCCATAATTTTGGTAAAAGTTGATTTAAATCATCCTTAATAGGACACATTCCATAATATTTACCTTCAAGTTTTTTACAATGCAAACATGATTTACATCCCTTATAATCCAGAGTATATAGATCAATAATTTCCACTTTAGCAGTTTCATTACGATTATCTAATTCATCAGTTATTCCTTCTGCTACAGCATCCAATAATTTAGCCGTATTATATTTTTTCCTATTACTGCCATTAATTAAATAAAATTTCATAAGAAAACACCAAGGAATTAATGTATAAAGTTGAAGAATGTTTTATCTTCCCTTACAGGTTTTTCTGAATCTTTAAGATTTTTAAGCATCCAGGACATACTTCTAGCTAAATCTCTCATCTGCTGCATTCCTTCAATATCCTGTTTAACTTCTTCAGGTGTGTTTCCATGTACAGCATTCCAGTACTGACCTGAAGCAATAGGCATTCTTAGAATTGTAAAATACTTGTTTAATCTATCAAAAGAAGATCCTGCTCCACCTCTTCTACAACTTACTACTGCTGCTCCAACTTTGTTTTCATATACGCCGGAGTTCTGGTAGAAAGCTTTGTCTAATGCAGCACCAAATGATCCATTAATACTAGCATAATATACTGGACTTCCTAATATTATACCATCAGCTTCCTGCATTTTTTGTGCTAACCTGTTTGAAACATCATCATAAACACATTTTCCTAATTCAGCACATGCCCTACATCCACTGCATCCATATACTGCATCGGTTCCTATTTGAAAGATTTCTGTTTCAATATTTTCCTCATTGAGAACTTTTTCAATTTCACATAATGCTGTGTATGTACATCCTTTGGCTCTTGGACTTCCATTAACTAATAATACTTTCATTTTAAATCACCTATTTATAGTATTATTTTTTTAACTTATGATATTTAAAATATTTATTTGATATTGATTAGATAAAAATAGTAAAAAAAAGAGAGAAATCTATTAAAACTTTTTAAAATACAAAATTTAAGAAAATAAAAAAAAATAATGAAAGTTAACAGGAGGTATAAATGTTAACTTCAGGTTCCTTCAAGATGTTAAAAATGAATTTTTTTTGACTTCAAAATTTAATAAAATATTGTTTTACCCACAACTACTAGTATGATAAATTAGGGATATATTGTTTTACTTTTTAAATCAGAATATAATTAAAAAGTTACCATACCAATAGTTCCCACCACATTACTCAATATAGTTTAAGGAGCTAGATTATAGTCACATGGTACACCCTTGTTAAACTCAAATTATTCAAGTTCATATAATACTTAGGAATAACTACTATATAAATATATCTATAATTTATTCCAATATAATTAAAAAATACTATGATTTTTTATGAAATTTTTAATCAAGACAATATCATAAAAATAATTAAAGATATTATTTAACTTCTTTTTTTATTTTAAGATTTATAAACAAGTTTTTTATAAAAAAAAGTATGGAATAAATAAAAATAAATAACATAATAAAATAATTCAATAGTTAAAAAAATAAAATATAATGAAGTATCTTACTCTTCTATCTGAGCTAATTCATCATAGAACTCATTCATCAATCTTTGGAACTTAGCCCCTTCAGATGCAGATACCCAGTCATGTTTAAATCTTCTTTGATCAATACCCATTTCATCAAGGATATGTCTGATTAAATGTGCTCTTCTTCTCCATTTATAATTACCTGCATCATAGTGACAGTCACCTATATGACATCCACCTACAAATACACCGTCGGCTCCATCATGGAATGCTTTAAACACCATATCAGGATTTATTCTTCCAGAACACATCACCCTGATAATACGAATGTTTGGCGGATAAGCCATCCTACTGGTTCCAGCATTATCTGCCCCACCATAACAACACCAATTACAACAGAAACCAACTATTTTAATTTCTTTATCATTTTCTAACATTTACATCCCCCTTAAATTATTCTGCAAGTTCTTCTTTCATACCACTATACATTGGAGGTTTATAATCACTTACTCCTGATATATAACCAGTTTCAGCTTTGTATTTCAATTGCACTTTCTGATACATCTTAGCTATTGGTATTTCCATTGGACAAACATCTTCACATTGTCCGCAGTTAATGCAACTGAATGCCATATGTCCAAGTCTTATTCCATGCATTAACAATGGATCAGGTTTTTCACTTGGATTTTCATGTAAATATTCGCTCTCTAATGAGCATACTTTACAGTTACATACCGGGCAAACATCACGACATCTGAAACATTTGATACATCTTGTCAACATATCATTAAATTCTTCAGTTGATGGATATTCCTTTTCAAGCTGTTTTTTCTGGGTTTTCTTAGCCATCTTAATCATTATGTTTTCAACTTTACCTCTTATTGTAATTTGTTTTTCAGATGCTTCCTTAACCTCAATGAATCCTTTGTCTATTGCATTTTGTATGAGCTGTTCACCTTTAGAAGTGTTGATTTCTACAAATGTATATCCTTTACTTGAACCCCAGTTTCCACATGCAACATCTGCCTTCCGTGGTATTTTTAATTCACATCTTTGACAGTTATCTCGTCTACCATAACCTTCATCTTCAAGGTCATCAATTTTCACAGACTTTTCTTCACCTTTTTCCAGTTCAATAATAAATTGTCCTTTGCTGATTTCTTCTTTAACAACATCCTCCGGATCTACATCATAGAAGAGTTTAATCATTTTCTCAGCAACAACCGGACTAACTGTTCCACCACAGTTTAATCCTATCATGTAAATGTTATCCCTGTTTAATCCGTTTCTTTTAATAATTTCGTCAATAGCCATTGCATCACACGGTTTTGTGGTTACGGCAATTCGTTCATCTTTTAGGAATTTGGCAATAATATCTGAGGTCATTGTAGGAGCACAGTGAAGAGAACCTAATGTTTCTAAGAGTTCTTCTTTTGTAGTTACATATGTAGGAATTCCATCATAAACACTATCCTGTTTTTTAAGATTTAAAATTCCGTCAACTTTTCCATCATCCAATAATGATAAGAGTAATGATGTTACTGCTCCACCATTTTCACAGTTTTCTAATATTTCTTCATTTGTAGATTTTATTTGTAAATATTTCATTCACACCACCACCTTATCATAATAACTCCAGTACTTCCGATAAAGTTTTTAGACTATTTTGTTCGTCCTGTATTGCATCAGAGTATTCTTGTGTAATTCCTGCCGAATTTGTAAATGATGTATCTTTCTGACACCATAGTTTTAATGGAATTGTTAACCCAATATTTGCACAGTTTTGAGTAAATGATACAACTTTCTTATTATTTAAAACATCACCACCCAAATATTCAAGTGGGTTTTCATTGACTAAAAATAGTAATTCTGAATCCTCAAGTTTATTAATCAATTCTTTTTTGGATAATGATTTTATTTTTTCTAAAATAGAGTAACTGTTGGGGTGTTTAAGCAATGGTAATATTTTAATATTTTTTTCTTCGACAAGTTTTATTAAGTTTTCATAATATTTTTTCGAAGATATTTCATTGATAATTAGTATTGTATTATTTGTAATGTATAATGAATTTATTATTTGATTTAATTGCTCACAGGAATCAATTTGTATAAATTCGTCACTATTAAAACCTGTTAGATTGCTTTTAGTATGTATATTAATTGTTTTTGCACCATTCTGTTGAGCATGAATTATTCTTCTTGCAATTAATGAATTTTTTCTAAATATGTCACCTATAACTATTATTTGATCTGCTTGTTCTATTTCATCATATGTAACTATTAATTCAGGATTTATTTTTGTAAATTCATGTTCATATGAAATTAATTCATATCCATTTATATCTGCAAATTTAATTAAATTGTCCAGATCATTGTTGTCTGTATTACCAGAAGTAAGAATTGTTATTTTATCATTGTTTGTACGGGCAATTTTTTCTTTTACGGTACTGACAGCTTCACCGTAATTGAAGTTTTTAATTTTTTTGTTGGAAACTTTATCAATATATTGTGTACAGTTTTTACAATTCTTTCCTTCATTTATTTCATGATTTTTAAATGGGTTTATTCCTACAATAATTCCATCTTTACTAATTACATTTAAACCACAACCTATACTACACTCCGGACATATAGTGTGATTGATATTTAACATAATATTTCACCTGTAAGAATCATATTTATTTTAGTACAACATCCATCCTAATAAAAAAACCAATATTTTTCTTAAATGTTTAAATAATTATAACTATATTATTTTTTCATGAAATTGATAAAATATAACATTTAAATTGAAATTCTTTTGATTTATTATTAGTTAAATATAGATATCATTTTATATTATATAAACATTATGATTAATCATTACAAATTATTTTGATATAACAATAAATGAAATATCTCAATTCATCGAATAAAGAAAAAATATAAAATTAAAAAATTAATAGAAAAAATATAAAAAATATTTAAAAAAATTAAACAATATAAAATCATAAAAGTTAAAAAATTGAAAATATAAATTTTAGATAAATAAATAAATCATGATAAATAAATATAAATTCATTCTAAATGTCCTAAGTGATTTTTATGCTTGAAAAAAAATTTGAAAAAATTAAAATACCAATTATTAAAAAGAAAATTAGCAAAATCATTAAAAAAGATGAGAAAAGTACTATCTATGATTGTAATTTTGAAGGACTGAAAAAATCATTGAAAGGAAAAAACAACACCTTCTTTTTAATAAATGACAGCAATAACGAAATCTTGCAACACTATGATATTAATTATCAAACAAGATTTAACCCAGATAATTTCATAAAGAGCATTGAATCTAAAAAAGAATATGTGGAAAACTTAAACAAGACATACAACATATTTGTCGTACCAGATAAAAGTATAATACTAAGAAAATACTTACCTTTTGAAACAACAGAACCTGAAAGACATGTTAACCATTTAAAAGATTATTTATATGATTTAAATGAAATAATAACTGAAGAAGATGTTCTAAAAAATGATACACATATATCTGAGAGTTCATCACCAAAAATAACATCATATATATTATCAAAAGTATACGACAAACCAGAAGAATACTTTAAAAAAGAGTTGGAATCTAAAATAGTCCATGTAAACTATAAACATAATGGAGATTTATTTAATGAAAGTAATTGGTCATACAAAAAGGACAACTATTACTATGAAAACAAGTTTACACCAAGTTCAAAGATAGAAGTTAAATCTGATTATGAAGAAATTTCACTGGAAAAAATACCTGAAGAATTCAGATACATGTCCAAAAGACAGTCATATTATTATGTAAATGAAAATGCAATTCTGGATAAGAAAGCACTGATATTACATGATTCAACCACTGTAAAGTTAATGAAAACATTTATAGCTGCATATAAAGAAGTTTTTTTCTATTGGGATCACTGGTTTTTTAACAAAGAACTAATAGATTGGTTCAACCCGGACGATATTATAGAAATCAGAACAGAAAGATTCCTTGAAAATGCACTGACACCCATTATTAATGAAAAATATTTCAACAGATATCCATGTACAGCAACATTGGAAAAATTCAGTGCTAATACTGATGAAATGCATCTTCAGGTAAAAGTTGAAGATTTAAGAAGGATAAAACAATCAGCAAGTATAAAAATATTCTTAGATGAAAAAAACATTAAAAATGATAAAGTTATAGATGGAACTTACACTACATCCATTGATTTAACAAACTATGAACATAAGACCCATAACTTAAGAATAGAAGTAGTGGACATGACAGGAAAAACAAGGGTAATCAAGAAAAACTTCCCCTTATATGAAAGTTTAGAAAATGAGTTTAAAGATTTGAAAAGCTGTTATAAAGGAGAAAACAACACATTCTTCAAGGTCAATGATAAAAACAATGAACTAAGGCAACATTATGATAGGATGTACAAAAACAGAATAAATATCAAAGAATTTAATGATTCAATTGCTTCAAAGAAAACCTATCTTAATGAAAAAGACATTTCCTATTATGTTTATGCTATTCCGGATAAAAGTGTTGTACTAAGTAAATACATTCCATTTAATAATTCTGAAGCAAAAAGAATAATTGAACAGTTAAATTACGTGAATGATTTAAAACAATGTTTTGATGAAAAGGATTTTCTAAAAAACGACACACTCCTTGATATGAAATCTACTATTAAAGCTGTTAGCTATATATTAAACAGTATTTTTCAAAAGGATAACTATGAAGAAAAAATACTTGAACGTGTAGACATTTCTAAAAAGAAACATAACGGACTGTTATTCACAAATAATGCCTGGTCTTATGAAAAAGATGATCTTTATCACAAATATTACAGTATAGAAACCAGTGATGTTAATGTAAAAAGTTATTCTGAGGTTGAAAATAAAAAAATTCCTCAGGAATTCAGGGAATTTGCTAAAGTAAAATCAAAATACTATAAAAATGAAAATCCAATAATTGATAAAAAGGTATTGATCTTGTCTGATATGTCAATAACCCCTTTTATTCCAACATTTGTTGCAAGTTTCAATGAAACATTTTTCTACTTTGATAAATGGTTTTTTAATAAGGATTTAATTGATTATTTAAAACCTGATATTGTATTAGAAATAAGACAGGAAAGTGAATTTGAAAATCCGATTTCACAGAGAGTTTCAGTAATACACAGCATTAAAGTACCCATAAATGTGAACATAGAAAACTTGAATGTTGAAGACAACTGTTTGAACATTAAACTTAATGTAATTGACCTGAAATCACTTGTTGTTAATACAAAATGCAAATTCTTCATAGACGAAAAAGAAGCATCAACAGCAGATATAACTGACATTGTCCTTGTTCATAATATTGATATAAGCTACTTAAATAAAGGAGAACATTTATTAAAAATCCTTGTTGAAGAACAAACTTCAACTAAGGCAAAGATTGTTGAAAGGAAATTTATAAAATAAATTGTGAAATTATGATTAAATTAACAGTTCCATCCTATGATTTGAAAGATGAAATTATAGAATTTAAAGATGAATTTATGGACCATAATGAAAATAGTATTCCCGGAAGTGAATTATTGGATAAAATCAATAATTTTGAAGAATGGATGGAATATATTTCTAAAAACTCATCACAGGATACTGTTTCAGAGGATTGGGTTGTTACTGATATTTATTTAGCAATAAATAATGAATCGGTTGTAGGAATCATTTCATTACGTCATGAATTAAATGATTTTCTTAAGGATTTTGGACATGTAGGTTATAGTGTTAGACCAAGTTGTAGATGTAATGGATTTGCTAAGCTGATGCTTAAAAAAGTACTGGTGAAGGCTAAAGAACTTAATATGCAAAAGCTACAGTTATCTGCCCAAAAAAATAATATTGCTTCAAGAAAAATTATTGAAGAAAATAATGGAGTATATATGAGAAGTTTTGATTATTTAGATAATGAAGTTTATGTTTATGAAATAACATTATAAAAAAAAAAGAATAAAAGGTGAAAAATACCTTATTGTAATACAAATCCACCATTAGGTGATATTACTTGTCCTGTAAGATATGGAGCTTCTAATATGTATCCTAAAGCTCCTGCAATATCTGACACATCACCAATACGTCCAATAGGAATAGTTGCTGCTAAAGCATTTAGTTCATCCTGATTTACTCCTCTTAACATATCAGTCATAATCATACCTGGTGCTATTGCATTTACTCTTACTTTTCTTGGTGCAAATTCAAGTGCCAATGCACGTACCAATCCGATTACACCTGTTTTTGCTGCACAATAATCTGCCTGGTTAATTACTCCTGTTAATCCACCTACTGATGCAGTACATACAATTGAAGTTTCTCTGTCAACCATGTAAGGTAATGCTAAGTGTGACATGTGCATCATACTTATAAGGTTTGTATTGATAACTCTTTCATAGTCTTCAGGCTGTAGGTCTATAAAGTTACAGTTATTAGTGATTCCCGCATTGTTTACAAGTGCATCTATGTTTTCTCCAAATGCTTCAATTGCAGTATCCACTAATTTTTTACAGTCATCAAATTTACTTACATCAGCTTGTACTGCTATTGCCTCTACCCCATATTTGTTTTTAATTTCTTCTATAAGTTCTTCTGTTAACTGTTTTGAAGAATCACTACGATAGTTAATTGCTACATTGTAGCCCAATTCACCTAATTTTAAGGCCATTGCTTTTCCAATTCCTCTTGATCCACCAGTTATAATTGCATTTTTTGACATGTTTTTCCTCCATACAAATTTAAATTTTGTTATTTAACAGTTTTCAATTTAATATTATATAAATATTTCTATAATTTATCATGATTAATAATTATAATTTTTCTGTAATTTCATACAATCAAATAATTACTTCAAAATACATATATATTAACAAAATATTTTTAAGGGATTGTAAATGAAAAAATTATGTATTTTTGACTTTGATGGAACTTTATTTGACTCATTGACAGATGTAGTAAAATGTTTCAATAAAACATTTGAAAAATTAGGCTTAGACACTTTTGATAGAGAATTTTATAAAAGATCAGTGGGCGGAAATATGGATCAAATCGTCTCTAAACTACTTCAAGACAAAAACACCCCTGTAAATATGACAAAAGTTAAAGATACCTATGCAAAAATATATGATGCTGATTTAAAAGAAAATACCTGTTTATTTGAAGGAATGTTAGATGTCTTAGAACAGTTACAGGAAGAAGGTATGATTTTAGCTATCAATTCAAACAGAAGTGCAGAGTCAATAAAAGAATTTGTGAATAAATTTGCAGACAACATTAATTTTATTGACATACAAGGCCCTATTCCAACTGAAGCATCAAAACCAGACCCATATGGTGTAAACACTATTATCAAAAAAGCAGAAATGTCCAAAGAAGACTGCGTTTACATTGGCGATTCAATAACAGATATATTAACTGCAAAAAATGCAGGAATAGATTGTATTTTAGTTACTTGGGGATACGGTATTGATGATGTTTATGAAAACGAATACCCCATAGCAATTGTAAATAATAAAGAAGAATTAATGAATTCTATCAAAAATATTTAAAAAAAAGTAGAAAAAATGTTTTAAAATGAGAATAATCATTTAAAACATTATACCAATTATGAAGTTACTTTAAATGTAGTTGCTGTTTCATACGCATTGTACTTAGCACTACCTCCGTAACCTACTGTAACATTGTTTATACCGGTTGTTGTTGTCTGATATGTGAAAGTATACGTTCCAGTTGAGTCTGTTCTGGAGAAGTATTTGACACCGTTGATAACTATTTTTACATTACTGTTTGAAATTGCTTTTCCAAGATTGTTTGTAAACTTACCAGTAATTGTAACGTTTTTACCTACTTTTACATCACTGATTTTGTTGTGTGTTACTATTACATCCTGTTTTCCAACTGTAAATGTTGTATTTATATTGTATTCATTGTATTTAGCACTTCCACCATAACCGGCAGTCAAATTATTTATACCAACATTTGTAACAAGCACTGACAATGTATATTTACCATATTTATCAGTTTTAGCATAGTATTTTACACCGTTTACATATAAACGAACATTACTATTACTTAAAGCATTACCTAGATTATTTGTAAACTTACCCGTAATTGTTACATTTGTACCTGCAGGAACAACTTTAATAGCATCTACTGTTACTATTACATTCTGTTTTCCCACATTGAACGTTTTATTAACATCATATGCATTGTATTTAACGTTTCCACCATAACCTACAGTCAAGTTATTTATACCAACATTTTTAACAAGTACTGAGAATGTGTATTTACCAGTTTTATCAGTTCTTGCAATGTATTTGTTTCCATTGATGTATGCATGAACAACACTGTTACCTATTGCTTTATATGCATCATCAGTAAATTTACCAGTAATAGTTACATTTGTACCTGCAGGAACTTCCTTAATAGCATCTACTGTTACCATTACATTCTGTTTTCCGACTGTGAATGTAGTGTTTTTTTCATATGCATTGTATTTAGCATTACCACCATAACCATATGTTACATTGTTTATTCCGGGAGTTGTAACTTTAACAGATAAGTTGTAATATCCGTTTTTATCTGTTCGTGCCAAATATTTAACGCCATTAATAAATATTCTGACATTACTGTTGGATATTGCCTTACCTGATTCATCGGTAAATCTTCCGGTTAATGTCACATTATTGTTAGCTGCTACAGTTGCAATTTTATCCAAGGTAACTATTGTATTAATTTTTCCAATGCCTAAAGCGTTTGTAAATGTTTTAGACGCACTGCTAAATTTAGAGTTTCCTCCAAAGTCAAATGTGATGTTTTGAGTACCTGATAACTGTGAAGGTGCTGTGAATGTGAAAGTTAATTTACCCTTGTTTAAAACACCATATATAATATTTCCTTTAGAATCTTTTAAGTATTCTCCGTTTAGTTTTACACTTACATTTCCACCATCTGCAAGACATAAATCATCACCTGTAGCTCCATTGTCAACAACTAACTGTAATGATGCTGTTTCACCTATATCAACCCA
>AUXO015299413.1_pt1 | contig 23300 bp, 26 predicted proteins | sample 768731 | NCBI WGS metagenome assembly AUXO01 (sample SAMN02715735, study PRJNA202380) | gut metagenome | biome: sheep rumen | host: Ovis aries | place: New Zealand: Palmerston North | reverse complement strand
ATGAGTGAAAGTGATAAGGAGGAAATGTTAAAAGAATTGGAAGGTTATATTAAAGAAAAGGTTACAAATGAGAAAGAGAATGAAATGAGCGAGAATCGAGCGAATGAAACGAACGACAAAGTAACAAATAAGAATACTATAACCTCAAAGGCATATAAAAATACTATAAATACGATGGAATATAGCACCGCCCCCGTCGCCGACCGCACAGAAAGCCCACAGACCGCCCCACAAGCGAATAAAAACACAGAGGTGAAACAACAGCCCACAGACGAGGCAAAGACCGCACAGGCGCAACGCAAACAAGACATACAAGCATTCAACAGCGGACACGACGAACATCGTCACATGTTATTCAAGGCAAAAACACAACATGAATGGGAATATGCCAAAAAACTCATTGATATAGATAAGGAATATGTTAACAATACAGATTGGAGTGACACGGCAAAACAAATATGGAGAGATAATTTTGATTATTGGCTTGACCGCAGCGAGAAAACATTAATCAAAATTTACAACAGGATATATAAGAATAAAAAACAAATATAATTATGAAGAAAAAAATTGATTCAGAAACACTAAAAAAGATGTCATACAAAGATTATCTTCAGACAGAGTATTGGCAAATGTTGAGTGAGCAGGTAAAGGCAAATGCAAAATATAAATGCCAAGTATGCGGCAGAACTGCCAAAGAGGTAACATTACACGTACACCACAACACGTATGAACACAGAGGTGAAGAATACAAGTATATGGAAGATTTGGTTTGTCTGTGTGGTGATTGTCACCAATATTTCCATGACCGGGAGAAGATAAACAAACAGATGGAAAATCTTGACAATAAACTGCAAATAATTGTAGAAAGGTTTAACAAAATGGATAAACAACTGCAAATTCTCAAACGAGAAAATGAAAATCTTCAAAGTGAAAAAGAATACAGCGATTGGAAATTAAGAAATTATTACAATGCCACAGTGAGAAATAAAAAATTGGAGATACAACCAATACATTTGTTTGATGATAAGAACGACGATTTGCCTTTTTAATAAAAAGTGCAAAAACGTTTAATATTATAAAGGAGGAAAAACACACAAAATTATGATAGAAACACGATACTACTTGGACAGAAAAAATCTTACATATAGAATTGTATATATCGAGCCGAAAAAAGAATACGGCTACGAAATAGAACACTCAGGAATGGGTTTGGCATCTGTCCGCCGCCTAATATACTATGAGATTAACGCTAATACAGGCGAACGAACAGGACGTTATTACAGAGTGTCCGACCTCTTCAGAAGTGAGAAGGAATGCAACACAGAATTGAAAAAAGAAATAAAAGAGAAGATAAAAAATTGTCGCAAAGAGATTTACAGACTCAACAAACTACTATAGGGATTTCCCTAAAGTTTCAAAAAAATTAACAAAAAATTTGGTTTTTTAACAAATTGGAGTTAATTTTACAAACAGAGAGATATTTATATATAAAGAGAAACAATTAATGCCTACTGTTGTAGGTTATATAAAGAGATAAAGAAAAGTAAATCTCAACGACGATGAGAACCTTGGAAGACCTACCAAGAAAAAATAACAGGTTAACCCCGACGGGTAGTGCTGTGGGGCTTGTCGCTTACAGTTTTTTCAATGTCTCAGAACAAAATAAAAGTTTAACAAATTAAAAGAAAGGAAACAAATTATGAAGAACAGTGTGAAAGTTTATGTTGACAAGTTTGAAGAGGAAGAAAGATATGATAATCTTCTTTACAGAGTAATCGAAGAAATCCAAAACAAAATTGAATCCTCAATAAGCAACGGCAAATGGAACAAAGAAATCACGTATGAGGTTGAAGAACTCAAAGACTATGATGATGTAACCATCAAGAATATAATTCATGACCTTTATCAATATGATGGTGAAGACTTTCAAAATGAAGGCTTTGATGTTAACATGAAATTCGATGGTTATATATTGACATACAGGATTGAAGTTGCCACATATAACCGAAACGGTTATATTAATTATGACCTTGTTGAAAAATTGTTACACAATGGATATTTGAACACGGAAAACATAAAGAAATATGTTAAGGCATTTGGCAATGACAAGACAATAAGATTTAGTGATGAATTTGTCCCAAAAATTACAATTAATGACAAATTTCAAAATGCAAAGGTAACATTTTTTGTTGGAAATTGGGGATGGGAACATACATTTGTATATAAATGATGAGCGAGAGAGAAAGAAAACAGAAAGAGAAAATATATAATCATGTGAAACAAATCTTCTTATTACGTCATCCATATTGTGAGGATTGTTTGGATACAACGGTTTTCAATTTGGATGGAAAACGTAGAAAAACATGGACAAAAGCAACACATTTCACCCAAGATGAACAAGCAAACTTTGAAGGTGAAAACTTCAAAAAGGCAATAGATATGAGGCGAATGCATCATCTTTGTGAATATCATTATCAAATGACGAAATAATTATGAAACAGACAAACTATTACATAATCACCATTTTTGCAGTACTTATTTTGACGAGTATTGTAATGTTTGGCATCTTCATAACATATATATGGCAGCCTCTCATATATGCTTATATTGGCATAGTAACAGGAACGGCAGCATATACAATGACAAAATACGAGATTAAAAAGACTTAAAATTTCACACAATCATATAGTTTCTAAACTTTTGCTCACCTGGTGCGTGAGGTATCGGGTGAGATTTTTTAAGAGATTCCGTTTTAAAACTTTGCTATAATTAATTTTTTGGCTCGGTGGCACTCCATTACAGAGTGTCACCATTTATATTGTCCATTTCTTCCATAATTTCCAAATATTCTTGTCCATAACCTTTTGCAACCGCTTCAATTAAACTGTCCATATTTTCCTTGAGATATTCCTTTGATTTGTCAATTACAGTTACTTTATTCTTCAAAGGATTTTCCGTGTATTTCTCTGCAAAGAGTTTATTTTCATCGCTTGCAGACAAATGAGAGTAAACATCATTTATCATTTTATCGTTAGCATGACCGACTTGTTGTCTTATCTTCTCAATATCTTCACCCTTCATTCTATTATATGTTATCATGGTATGTCTTGCCCAATGCGCAGTGATAACATTATATAATTGTGTTTCAATGTGTTTCACTGTTCGTCCTGTCTGTTCGTCATACTCAATCATATCATCGGGCAGTATATTTTTGAAAAGGTTTTTGAGGTTTTCATTAAAGTTGTGGGCGATGGTATATCCCATGTATTTCTCAATCAACTTTTTCACTTCCTTTGTCAATATGACATTTGCAGTTGTCTTTTTCTTCTTAGTTTTCACGACCAATGTATTATTGACACCTTCAACATAGTCACCGTTTAATATCTGTTGTAAATCGGATATTCGCAAACCTGTTAATATCAATAATTTAAATACATCATACGTCTTTTGTTCAACCTTGCCCTGTGGCTTATATGCAAAAAATCTGTTTATCTGTTCAATGTTGAGAGATTTGTTTATTTTTTCCGTGACCTTTTTCTTGATATTGGAAATACCATCTATCTTGCTCACATACTTCATGTACTTCCTGTCTTCAGCAATGTATGTGTTAATCAAACTAACAATGAAATTCACAGTTAGTTTTATTGTCTGTGGTTTCAGATTATTGTCACTCAACCAATTGCGGAAATCAACAATCCATTCCATCTTGAATTTGTCAAGCGAGTCACCGCCATTTCGCTTGTCATTCTCACGTATATATTCAAGATATGAGATAAAACGTCTTACATGTGTACGATATGTCCCATAACTTGCCATATCGGCATTATAATTTTTCTCAAATACTTCTGTGATTACCTTTGAGGCTCTCGGAGTGCGTGATTTTGGTGACTTGTTCATATCTTCAATATTGAGTTTATTTTTTATTTCATTTTTAATTGTTAAAATGTCGGCAGATGCAAAGTTACACAATAAATCGGACAGCAACAAACGAATTGACAATAATTTTTTGTTAATCTCTCCATCCCTACTGTCCCAACGTCTTGGACGGATTTGACCGCATACCACATTAACACCTGTTGGGATTTTATACACTTGTCCATCGTGACACACCGTTATATATAATGTGTCCTTTGTCTTTTGCCTTCGCAAATACAGACCAAAATTGTTTGTAACTTGTTCAAATTGGCTGTTCATTTCATACGTTTTAATTGAATTGTTCATTTTGTAATCTGTTGTGTTACAGTCATTTACAAATTTCATTCAAATACGATGAATTTGTAACTAAAACCGTAACTTGTTGATAATTAAATAATTGTGTATATTGCTATGTTCTATTTCAAACCATTTGTTCAATTTTTATCCGGTATACAAAGGTACAAATAATTTGGCAAATAACACACATTTTTTGCCGATTTTATATGTTTTTTGTTGATTTTTTTATGTTTTCTTGATATTTATTATTGAAACAAACAAGAAAACGATATGAAACAGAAAACAAAAAACTTTCGTGAAGTAATAGAAAAGTATTTGACAAAAAGATTTGGAGAGGTTCGTCCCGAATGGTATATCTCAATAGATATGCTATGTACAAACATAGAACTCCATGACCAATGTGTTAAAGAATTAAAAAAAATGGGTATGCTACACCCTCAAACAGGCAAACGTAATGAATTGTTGCTTACAGTTACACAATTACAAAGCAGCATATTAAGAGAGATACAACATCTTGGACTCTCACCTTATAGTGACCAAAAGATTAAGAGTGTATCAACGGATGATAGTGAACTTTTGGGTGCTTTGCTTGGAACAGACGAAGACGATGCAGAAAATAATGAGGATAATGAGTAATGAATGCAAGATAAAATACAATATTATCAATATGCAATAGACGTAATTGATGGCAAGATAACAACAAACCAATATGTCAAGTTATCTTGTCGTCGTTTTTTGCATATGATAGAAGATGATAGGTATTTTTTCAATGAAAAGAAAGTTGGTGGAGTTATAAAATTTATTGAAAGCCTCAAATTATCCAAAGACCAATTTGCAGGAAAAAAATTCAAATTACAGCCGTGGCAAAAATTCTTGATATGCGGTATATATGGAATATATAACAGAGAAACAAAGCGAAGAGTAACGAGAAAAGCATATGTTGAAGTATCCCGAAAATCGGGTAAAACTGCATTATTGGCTGCATTAAGTTTATATGAATTGCTCCGTGGTGGAAAAGGTGCGGAAGTGTATTGTTTGGCAGCATCAAGAGACCAAGCGCATATATTATTTGACGAAACACAGAATTATGCAAAAGGATTAGACCCAAAAGAGCAATATATCAAGCAGTTACGTCAAGAAATAAGATTGCCGATAACAAACAGTAAGTGTAAGGTATTGGCGGCAGATGCAAGCAGACTCGATGGTGTAAATGCTTCATTTTTCGTCGTGGACGAAATCGAAGTACAGCCAAATGACCATCTTTATTCGGTGTTGAGTACATCTCAAGGTATGAGATTAGAACCTTTGGCAATCTGCATCGGTAGTGGTGGAAATGATACAAACAGTTTCGGTTATAAAATGAGAGAAACGTGTATTGAGGTACTACAAGGTGTTAAAAATGACCCAAGCCAATTTGCCTTAATTTATTGCTTGGACAGCAAGCGAGAAGCAGATGACGAAAACATGTGGATAAAGGCATGTCCAAACTTAGGTGTAACCGTGCAAAGAGAGGCTTTGAGAGAACAATTACTATCTGCTAAAAATAACAACTCTCTTGAGAATTACGTTATGTCTCGCCAATTCGGGATATGGTCAACCGTAAGTGAAACGTGGATTGATGACAGTATATGTGTAGCACAATCACGACCGTTTAATCCTCATGAGTTTTTCAAAGACTATGGTGTTTATGTTGGTGTGGATTTGGCGGCTGTTTCCGACCTCACCGCTGTTGCATATCTCTGTGTATTAGATGGTTATTATCATTTTTATGTGGATTATTATTTGCCAACATACAGTATTACACAAAATGCATATTACGAAATTTGGGCAAAAAACGGACATCTAAAACTAACTCCGGGTAATGCAACAGATTATTCATATATAACCGAAGATATATTGAAGATGAGACAGGCAGGTGTAATGATTAAATCTGTACACTATGACCGTTATTTATCTCCTCAGTGGGCGGCAGAGATGACGGAAAAGAATTTCAAAATGTCCGTGTTTTCTCAAACTTTGGGCAGTTTCTCAGCACCAACGAAAGAGTTTGAAAGATTACTACGAAATGGAAAAATAGTACTTCATCAAAACCCCATAACAAGATGGTGCATAAGTAATGTGACTTTGAAAGAAGACCATATGGGAAACGTCAAACCTGTCAAGGGCAATGGACAGAAAAACAAAATTGATGGTGTGATATCAATGATTGAAGCGTTAGGCGGTTACATGACGGACAAGAAACAAACCCCCGAATTTTCAATTGTTGCATAATTTTTTAATAAACTCTTGATTTTTTTGAACTTAGACACTATTTATATATATATGAAATTATTTGGTTATAACATATCAAGCAGAAACGGCAGCACACAAGGTACAAGTGTAACAACAACGGAAATGCCTTTGTTTTCATCCGTAGTCGGCAGATACGGCAGACAACAGATGACAGCGATGAATTTGTCCGCCGTTTTCCGTGCGCTTGATTTAATAAGTGATTCTGTTGCATGTCTACCAATCGAAACAGAATTTGATGAAACTCAAACCTTATTTGATAACATAACTCCAATGCTCGGACGTTATGAGTGGCTTAAATTAACCGTCCAATCAATTATCAAATTTGGACAGTCATTTACTTATATTGAGAAGAAAAACGGCATACCATATCGCTTGAGATTCCTTACGACATCAAGTGTCAATGTTAATTACAATGAACTCACAGATGAATTAACATATACAGTAACAGGCAAAAAGGGTATATTAAATGTAATGCCACAGGATATGTTACATTTCCGTCGTTTTACGTGGGATGGTGTCAATGGCAAATCAATTTTGACATTTGCAAGTTCGGCTATTGAGATAGCAAGCAAAACAGAAAATTCTGCAAGTGAATATTTTGACAGTGATTTCAAAGGCTTGTTATCTTCACCCGATAATCTGTCACCATCGAAGCAGAGAGAGATAGAAACAAACTTTTCTTACTTTTTGCAGAATAAAAGTGCAGCAGTCTTGAGTGGTGGCTTGACATTCCAAGAGCTCAAACAGGACAATGCAAATGATTCACAACTCATTGAAGCGAGAGAATTTAATGTAAAGGATATTGCTAGATTTTTTGGTATTCCACAGCAACTTTTGACAGGTGAGGCAGGCGCATACAACAGTCTTGAACAAGCGCAACAGGAATTTCTCACACGTACACTTCAGCCATACATTACACTCATCGAACAGGAACTATCTATGAAGTTACACGAAACAATCCAACTCAATGAAGGTGAAATGTTGAGACTTTCGACAAGTGCAAAAGCAGACTATCTTAACAAGTTACTCTCAAGTGGTGTAATCTCAATCAATGAGGCGAGAGAGGAAATAAGTCTTGACCCTATTGATGGCGGCGATAAACATATAATCGCTTACACAAATATAAATGATAATACTATCAACGACAATGGCGAAAAACAAGATAATAATAAATAGTGACACTCTTGAGGTACGTGCAGGACAACCAAACAACACAATTGGTGACGGTAACACCGTGTTTGGTCGTGCAATATCCTATGAAGTGGAGAGTGATAATCTTCAATTCGTGGAGATAATACACAAGGGTGCAGTTGATGATGAATTGCTCGCAAATTCGGACGTTTACGCAAGGGTAAACCATAGCGATGACTATATAGTAGCACGATGGAACAGAGGAAAAGGAAGCCTTCACTTAGAGAATAGAGAGGATGGTTTATACTATTCATTCCAAGTGCCAAACACCGAAAAAGGTCGAGAGTTAGCCGAACACATAAGAAGAGGTGAAATCACATCATCATCTTTTTCATTCGTAGTAAATGCGGACGGAGAGAGATGGTCAAAGAGAAACGGCAAAGTATATCATGAGGTAAATAAAATTGCATATTTACACGACATCGCACCAGTCTATTTGCCTGCATATAATGCCTCAAGTTGTTCTCTCCGAGTAGGTGAAGCATTTGCAGAAATCGAAAACACAGACGAAAATATGGACATAGAAAATAAAGAAAAGAAATCTGTCAAAGTAACGACAACGGAGACAGTAACCAAAGTAACAGAAGAGATTACAGAGGTAGAAGAAAGAGAGAAAGAAAATGTTAGTACAGACAATGATACTGTTGCAGATTCTGTTGACAACGTGGGCAATAATAGCGATAACCAAGAACGCACGGCACAAATAGATGAAGAAAACAGTGACGAGAATAACGCAGAATTGACCAATGATGAAGATGGTCAAGAAAATGGCGAGGATTCAACGGAAAGTAATGGAGAACAGAACAATACAACCGAAGAAACCACCAATGACCAACAAGAAGAAAATGAGACCTCAACAGAAGATGAGGAAGAAAATACAGAAGATAATAAATTAAACAAACGTAATAGTACTATTATGAACAAAAAGAAATATTCTTTAGTTAATGCGATTAACGCAGTTGTGGCAAACAAGCCACTTGACAATGTAAGTGAAGCAGTAAACCGCAGTGGTGCAAATGCTCTCATGAACAGCGGTGTAGGTTACACAGGACAGATAACACTCCCACTTTCAAATCGTGATGCAATCTCAGTTGAGACAGAAGGCGAACTCGTACCCGTTGATGTTTGGGACATTTTCCCTGCAATCTATGACAAGTCTGTACTCGCAGACGCAGGCGTAAGATTTTTGGATGGTCTCACCGGCGATGTTGTCCTTCCTTCGGCCAATGCGGCCACCGTATATTGGGAGGGCGAAAATGACGAGGCACAGGATAGTAATATCACCTTTGGCTCAAGCAAGTTACAACCGAAAAGACTCTGCGCTACATGCTTGATTTCTAAGAAGTTACTCATCCAAACTTCGGATGCCGTTGAGCAGTATGTAAGACAGACAATTGTTGATGCTCTCCGTGCAAAGATTGAAGCAACTGTATTGAGTGCAGACGCAGGTACAACCGAAAAACCCGCAGGTATCCGTTATAACAAGACCGCAGAAGAGATTACAGACTTTGCATCTCTCGTTGATGCAGAGGCAAGCATAGACGGTAAGGAAGACTACAATGAGAAAGTTTATATCCTCTCTCCAAAGATGAAGGCGGCTCTCCGTTCTATGACCAAAGGACAGGGCAACGGCAATGTATTTGAGAATGGTGAAGTTGACGGTGTACGTGCTTTGACTACGGCAGCCCTCGGCAGTGACGCAGTCGCAATTTATGGTGACTTCAGCAACATCGTACTTGGTACGTTTGGCGCAGTTGACATCGTAGTTGAACAAGAGCCAAAGTATGGTGCTATCCGCTTGACTATCAATGCATACGTTGATGCAGCAACTGTACGTGATAACTTTGTAGTTGAAGAAATTGGCGAGTAATTTTACTCACCAATTTCTTTCCAAGCAAATTTGAACTATAAACTAAATTAACATTAATTAACAATGTATATTGACCTAAACACAATAAAAGAACATCTTAACATTTCACCGACCTACACCAAAAATGATGAGTATTTGAAACTTATCGAAGACGGTGCAACCAAGGCGGTGGAAAAGACAATTAATGTTGATTTTGACGAAATCATTGCGGCGGAGGGAAAACTTCCGTCCGCAATTATATTTGCTTGTTTGCTCATTATCGGTGACATGTATTCCAATAGAGAAACAACAGCCTTTGCAAACGTTAACAAGTTACCAACATTAAAATATCTGTGTGCAAATTACACAGACTATCAAACAGTTAAGGAGGATTAATCATGCAGGCAGGAACACTTACGGAAGACATACAGATTTTGCGTCCAACCGTCACCAAAGACAAATATGGTGCGGAAAAAAAGACATACTCAGTAGTTGAGGAATGCAAGGCAAAAGCAGATTATATTGTCGGTGGCAGTGGAAGAGGTGAAAGCAACCAAGAAATTGTTTATAATACAATTTATATATTCACGACATACTACCATGTTGATGTAAAGCCTTACGACAGAATAGTTTACAACGGTCAAACATATAATGTTGTATATGTCAAACCTAACCGAATACAGAACAATAAACAAATTAACTGTGAGATAATTAATGATTAACGAGTCACTACATATTGGTGAGTGGATATATTCAACTCTGTCACAGATTGATAATCTCTCCGTTTTTCCTGTTATAGCAACAGAGGAAAATGAGGGAAATTACTGTGTGTATTGGCGAACAAGCATGACATCAAGCAATACCAAGGATGGAATAAATGGTGATACTTTGACAATTAATCTAAATATATATTCACAAGATTATGAAGAGAGTGTATCGTTAATGACAACAGCAAGAAAGATGCTCTGCAAAGGTGGCAGATACAACGGTATGAGAATTTGCAATTTCCAAATCATCACCGGGCAGGAAGATTGGGCAGAGAATTTTTTTATACAAAATATCACTTTCACGATAGACATTACAAACTAACAGACTATTTATATATATGGGAACAATAAAAAAGAAAATAGATGGAAATGATTTGATGCTTTTCAATAGTGAAGGCAAATCATGGGCATGGGCGACAAATCATAGTTTAACTTTCACAATTGACACTCTTGAGATTCAAAGTAAGGATTGTCCTAAATACCCATTTGTGGAAAAGTCAAAAATGTCTGTTGAAATCACAAGTGAAAATCTCTATTGTGAAGAGTTTGATGACCTCTTTGCAATTATGATGTCCAAAACCCCAATCACATTGAAATTCGGCATCAAGAAAAATGAGGGTGACAAGTATGTAAGTGAGGGTGATTTGGCATCTTGGGAAATTGATGGATATCAAGATTATTTCACAGGCAAATTCATTATAGTGTCTCTTGAGGCATCGGCTTCGACAGGAGAAAAAGCGACATACAGTGTCAATTTTCAATCTGTTGGCAAAATCAAACAGGAAAATGATTATCTTAAAATAGATACATTGACCGAAACACAACATTGGTTAAAAGAAGATGACCACGGTGTTGATTATCATTTATATGGTGCATATTCTCACGCATATGTTAGATTCTCATCAACGGCAACGGTAAGATTGGGTGATAATCATGCAACAATAGCATCTGTGAATAAAACACAAGATACTTATTTTACCGTTCATGTCACACCTGTTGATGATTACTCAACATTGGCATATATCAAAGTAGATTATGACATATGGGATGGTATTAATCACGTCAAAATGTCACAGAAAATCCAAAATAATGGACAAATAGACATACTCGCACCGGGATTAATATATAATGTTATTGTTGAAAACGTTACAATATATTACACATATAATCCTCCAACAATTGTTTCTTTCAATTCTCTCAATGCACAGAATATAACAAACACGTCACCAAATCAAATTTATTTCTTATGGTGGGATGGTGACGCAATGACAAGTAATAATATTATGCTCGCACAAACAACTCAGTATGCTCCAAATTGGACATATAATGAAAACGATAAATCATTAACAATACGAGACGCAGTTGACAATGTAAGACTTACATTTACAGGACAATGGAGAAACCCAAGTGTTAGTGCACAGACCTTTGATATTAATTACTACGATATTGAGAATGACTACGATGTAGAAGATACATATCAAACAGGACAATTAATCAATTTCCAATCACATCATATAAAAATCTATAACGTAATCATGTATTACGAGATACCGAATAACTAAAATAAAATAAATCTATTAATATATTAATAAGACTATGGCAAATTTTATTTCTCAAAAGACATACATGGGTGATGACCTCATGGTATTCTACAATGACAAAAGTTGGGCTTGGGCCACATCACATACCTTAAGCGTTTCTGCGGAAACGGTTGAGACGAACACGAAAGACAACGGGCCCTTCACTTCTGCGGATGTTGGCAAAATCACTCACGAAATTTCGACAGAAAATCTTTTCTGTGAAGATTATGACACTCTGTTTAACCTCATGATTACCGGACAGCCAATCACATTGAAATTTGGCTTGAAGAAAAACGAGGGTGATGACTATGTAGCAGAGGGTGACATTGAGAATTGGCAGCCAACCGATGAAGTAGGCAAGAAATATTTCGAAGCCAAGTATCTCATTACCTCTCTCGAACTTAGTGCTTCAACCGGAGAAAAGGCAACTTACAGTTGTACCTTCACAGGTGTTGGCCCTATCAAGCAGAAGACAGTAGCACAGGCATAATTAATTACAAGTTAGTTTGTTTCATATTTTTTTATGTTTATTTTTTGCCCATGAGAATTGATTTTTTCATGGGTAATTACTATTTATATATAAAGTATATAATAAAATAATAGACATAAAATTATGAAGATTAAAATTAACGACAAAGAGATTGAACTCAAGCAGACAATTCGCTCACTTATCATTTACGAAAACATAACAGGACAGAGTATGTTACAGCCTCAAACAATGGAAGACGTATTGACATATTTCTTTTGTGTGGTTTTGGGTAGTTCCAAAGATTACTCAATTAAATATGAGGATTTTTTGGATGTAATAGATGACAATCCGTCTGTAATACAGGAGTTTACCGAATGGATGCGTGAACAGGCAGAAAAAAATGAGACGTTAAAAAAAAATTAGATGAAACACAGGGTGAAGAAGGTGAGCCTGTAAAATTAATATATTCTTACCTTCTCCGCTTATTTGTTTTCCAATTCAAAGTTGTTGATTATGAGTACTTTATGGACAAATTGGCACTATGGGAAATAAATAATATTCTTGATAATTTAATATATACAGATAGTAACCTGTGGGAAATTGGACGACTAAATGCCTATATGGTGGCAAAAGCAAATTTCAAAGGTGTTAAAAAGATGTCCGACCTTTTCAAGCTGCCGTGGGAAGAGGAAAAAGAAGAGAAAAAGAGCAAACCAAAACTTAAAAAGACAATAACGGACGAGGAAATAAAAAGGCTTAAAGAAAAGGCTAAAATGTGGAGTTGATAGAATATGCAGGAAATACAAGATAACATATCGGTAAAAGAACTACTTCAGCACGAAGAGGAATGGATGGTTACGGAATTAGCCAAACTAAAATACAAAATTCGTGGCTGTCTAATTCAAACGGGTGTTGAGATGGCTAATAAACTTTCATTGGATATTCTCGCAAATGCTGCAACAAAACTGAGAAAGAAAACTCCAAGATTTGACCGACTAAAAGATGGTGTAACCCTTAATCTTCAAGACGTAGTGAAAAAGAATGAAATAACATTATCTGTCATGGGTAGTAACCAAAGGAAAACACAGGCACTTAGAATATTTACAGGTAGTACTGAGGCAGACCGTAGGACTACACGAACGGCAAAAGACAGAAAAGGGCCTTGGATAGGACGTATTCACCCACCGCATCGAACAGGTTCAATTTCAAATATTAACACTCTCGATTATAACGAGATACACGCAAGACTTAATAATAAGATTAAAAATATAATATAATGAGCAACCAATTAACCGCAAAAATAGGCTTAGACGTTGATGGTGTCACCAAAGGTGTTTCCGAATCAAGACAAACTCTTAAAGAATTGGGCGAACAGTTGAGAGAGATTACCGCCAAGATGAAAGAATTTGGCAGTGAAGCAACCAAGTCAATTGACCAAATAAATGTTGCAGCCAATAAGATTGATAAGAGTTTGGAATTTGACGTTGATGCAGGTCAAGGTTTCTATTTTATCCAAGACGCAATTAAGAATATCAATCTTGAAATGGCAAATCTTAAAGCGGATAACATAGGCAAACAGGTTGCTCCGGCTGTTGAACAAATAAGAGACCATATCAAGGGTGTCATTTACGAAATAGAACACGGCAAAGAAGCAATGGCGGATACTTCAATTACCGTGGAAAAAAACACAGAGTCTATTAATAAAAGATTTTTCGGCATGCAGCGTGAAGTTATGAAACTCACAGAGCAATACCGAAACATGAGCAATGAAGAAAGAAATAATGCAAACGGCAAGGCTTTACAAAGCAAATTGATAAACCTCAAAAGTAAGGCGGCAGAGTTGAAAGACATCATGGCAGACACCAAGATGGAAATAAAATCTCTCGCAAGTGATACAAGCAATTTAGATGCTTTTAATCAAGTTTTAGGGGTTTCAAATAATGCATTATCTTCGATAGCAAGTACTTATGCGCTTGTCACAGGCAATGAGAAAGATTTTCAACAGGCTTTGGCAGCATTTACAGCTGTGCAGTCTGTAAGCAACACATTAACAGAATTGGGAAATGTCATAAACCAAAGTAATATTGCAATCTTGAAGGTTAAAAAGATTCAAGAAACTTTGTTGACTGCGGCAATAACGATGAAAACGGCGGCAGAAGGTAAGGGAATTGTTACAACCAAGGCGGCAACGGCTGCACAATGGCTGTTTAATAAGGCGGCAAATGCCAATCCTTATGTATTGCTCGCAAGTGCTATTATTGCCGTAGGTACTGCAATGTATGGACTTATTACTTATCTCCGTGATAGTGAAGAGGCAACGACAGAACAAAGTGATGCTGTCAAAGAATTAAATGACCAACTCAAGCAAAACGCAGTTGATGCACGTCAAGCACAAATAAAATTCAATTCTTTGCAACAGGTATGGCAGAATACCAAAGGCGAACAAGCAAAGACAGCATTCTTGAAAACCTATGCAGAACAGTTGAAAGCCACAGGAATGGAAGTAAAAAATCTCCAACAGGCAGAAAGACTCTTTGCAACACAGGGAATTAAGGATTTTGAGAAATATATAAAAGCCAAGATGCAGTTACAACAGGCAGAAGCCAAAATGAACAAATATGTTCATGACCTCGCAATTAATCAAATGAAAGCCGAGCAGATACAACGGAGAGTGATGGCAAATGGTGGCAAGGGAACTATTGAAGACCTCGAAAATCTAAAAAAATACAATGACCAAATCAAACTTAATGAAAAGGGTATCCAGGCACAGATAAAGAACATGGGATACTATGGAAAACAGATGAACAAATTATCTGTAAATCTGCCGACGGGACAAAATGAAGACAAACGAAATAAATCTCTAAAGGTCAACAGGTCATCCAATGCAAAAACAACGGCAAAGGAAATGGATGTTGTAATTGGTCAATACACACAGAAGATTGAAGAGTTAAAGAAAAAATTACTCACCACATCCGATACACACGAACGTCTCAAAATCAATCTTGATATTGAGATGAACGAGCAGAAAATCGAAGCAATCAAAACGGAGATGGAAATCTTGGAAATGAAGACAAAACAGGCAATGGGCATCTTTGTTAGTGGTGACGAAATCTCCAAACTTGAAAGCAAGATAAATGATTTGGAAAACTATTTTGGAAGTCTTGGTGACAAAGGCAAAGAGAGTTTTGAAAAGGTTGAGAATGCTGCAAAAAATCTCGCCAATGTAATGACCAATGAGATTAAACCTATAAATCTAAAAACAGTGCTTGAACTGCCGAAAGTTGATGAAGAAAAGATTAATGAAATCGGCAGAAATGTTGCGGACAAGATAATGGAGAATTACAAACAACAGATTGAACAGCAACAGGAACAAGATGATGCCTTACAGTCTTTAGGTGATTCATTTGAAACACTCGGCGGAAAAATAAACGAATGGGCAGGCGAAAATACGGCAGCAGGTGATGCAATGATTGCAATGTCACGAATGATTGTGTTTGCCAAACAAGCGGAAGCACTCGCAAGCGCAATTGCAAGTGCTGCAAGTGTACCATGGCCCGCAAATATTCCTGCTATAGCGTCCGCAGTTGCAACCATAACAAGCATGTTTGCATCTATTCCAAAATTCGCAAATGGTGGTATTTTCACCGGTGGTAATTCATATGTTGGTGATAAGAATTTGGCACGTCTCAATAAAGGCGAAATGATTCTTAATAATATGCAACAAAGTAGGTTATGGCGAATGCTTGACAGCCCAATGATGGCAACACCGACAACGACAAGCGGCAACGTGGAGTTTAGAATTCAAGGTCAACAACTCGTAGGACTGTTAAAGAATTACGATAATAAAATGTCAAAAATAAAATAACAAACTAACTCATTATATATGAACTACATAGGAGAATTTGACAGCATAACAGGAATACAATACAGAATAACATTAACAACTCCGTCCGATGGTGAGGATTATAATCTCACTCTCGGCGAGCCTGCTTGTGTGATTACACAAAACGGTGGGGAAATATACCAAAATATCAAACCACAGTCATGTACAATTACAATAAACACGACCGATGACTTAAGTGATTTGTACACAAGTGTTTATAATAGTAACACCGTGTTGGTGGAAGACATCACAAATGATATTGTTGTATTCCGTGGTTTTATCACACCAAACCAATATAACCAACCATACATTAACTATAATGCTGTGCAAATTGAATGTGTCGATTTGTTAAGTGTGTTAATTGAGAAAAAATATACACCACCAACCGCAAACGCACTACATGACAGTCTGTATAATGTTCTGTTACGTTTTATTCCAAATCATTACATATTAATATATTCCCCTGTGTTGGATTTAACGCAGTTAAACTTTAAGATTGATGCCGTTTTTAATGCCGAAGACACAAGCAAGACATTAACGGTTAACGACGTAATTAATGAATGCCTCAAGACCGCAGGTTTGGTTATGACCTCTTGGAATGATGTATATTATATATTTGACAATGAATTAATTACACAAAATTCAAATCCTGTGTGGGTGAATATTTCTACGGATGAAGAAATAACCAAAACAAACATACCTGTTAATCTCTTACTTGAAGATTACAGGGGTGCAGAACAGAATATTGAAATAGATAGTACATATAATCAAATAACAGCACTTGCAGACATAGAAGCATACGATGCAGAAATATTTGACGGTGGGGAAATTTATCCTTTACCGTATGAGGGTGTAACCATACCTTACCCTTATTTTGATTTCTCATTATTGGATAATGCAAACTACAGCCGACACTATACGGCAGAAAAAATATACAAATTAGACAATACACAGTACTATTCAACATACCACAGGGTTACAGGTGTAACAGCGGATGCAAGCGGCAATATTACAGACATTACATTACAGCCGACGGACACCATGCAAGCAGACACGACATTAGACGAATATATAACAGCAATAACGACAAAAAGTCATTGGGATGGCATATATAGTGATTATTATAATTTTGGCGATTGGCTACCACGTCACCCAACACCAGACTATGCAGCCAACCCAATGGCATGTGCTTTTGACAATTCTGTTAAAGATTTAGGAAACATCGGAACATTATCGTATAATCTCTATAATGGCGAAGACTACCCATATACCACAGGATATACACAACCGTCCAAATTAGACAATGAAAGCAACTTAGTGTTTATGACAGGGGCATTAGGTGTTAATGCCGCAATATATAACCGACTGCATTCCAATGAAGATTGCTACAAAGACCAAGACACTGCAATAATAGAAAAAGTGTATAAAAATCCGTCTTTTCCGTCTTTCGCCATACGTACAAATAATTACATAGATTATGCAGTAGCAGAGGGAAAAAAAGGTTATATCACTCTCAAGATGGATATCCTGCATCAAATTGGTGATGGTCGTGGACAACAGACAACAACAAACCAACGCACAATAACCAACTTCATCAAAGACATGACAAATGAAGATTTTTACGGCGAAGATGCGAAAAAACACCAAATTGCAGAATATGCATTCCCCGGTGAATGGTTTAACTATGGGGTAAAATGTGCATATTATGTACTCCGTGTGGGTGATAAAGTATATAATGGCAGAACGTGGCAGACATACGATGAAACAGAGAAAAGCCAATATATGCGACCATTGTATTTTTACAATTCAATGGCAGGCAAAACAGACACACAAAAAATATATATGAACGATTGGTTACAATTGGCAAACAATGTAGGTATATTTGAAAAAACAATTAAAGTTGAAGAAGGGGAAATAATCATTGGTGAGGTAAACAACACCGACCAATTAAGCGGAGAAATGACATGTGAGATATGGTTATTACCAATTAAAATTATTGGCAAAGACATAAACGACATGGATATTATTGGTTTTAATTGGTGGGAAACTGTCATGCCGTATGATTACGATGAGGTATATTATAATTTCAATTTGCCAAATGTGGCAAAGTTAATTAAAATAAAGCAACCGACGTTTAAATACCAAATTGTTGATGCAGTGCCGAGATTTGAAACTCTGTTAACTGTTGAAGGCGAAAAAGACGCAGAGACGGATGCAGATGCAGAAGAAATAAAATACACCGTGACTAACTCAACCGCATACGACCGAGCAAATGAAGATTTGGAGTTTCTTCTATGCTCATACCGTGACGAAATACCATTTTCGCCAAATTACTTAACGGACGCAAACGGCATACAGATAACAAGCATCACAGACCCTTATGATAATCACACCAAACGTCCCGAACAGCGAGTAATTGAACAGTATAACAGACATTACCAATCACCCAAGTTGATATATAATGCCCAATTAAAAGGCTATAAGTCACCTACTTGCAAATACACAGCAACAGCAACAGGCAATAAACAGTTTATTCTTGATTCACAAGAATATGACCTAAGAAATGATGTAAATAATGCCAAATTAATTGAAATTTAAAACTATTTATATATATAATAATGTATATAATTTTACGGCGGTAAAAATGACACAGAACACAGAAAAAATAGGTAGTTGGAAAAACATAGGAGCAAGAGAAAAAATGTGTATTATCAATGGTACGGCAATGGTGATGAGTGCAGTATGTTTGTATTTCATTTCATTTTTATGGCTGTCTGCCATAGGCTTGGACATCATATCGGCAGGCGCAACACTCATGGGCTGTGGCTTGGCTTTCTTCGGTCTTAAATCGTTCATTAAGAGTGAGTTAATTGAGTTTAAAACCGAGGTTGAGAATAAAATAAATAACATGGCAACAAATGAAAATAAGCAATAATTTCAATTTGGAAGAATTTATTAATTCTCCAACGGCAAAGGCAAATAACATAGACAATACACCATCCGAGCAGGTGAAGAATAATATAATAACCTTAGTTACAGATATTCTTCAGCCAATACGTAACGAGTGGGGAAAGCCAATAACGGTTACAAGCGGTTACAGATGCCGAGCCTTGAATGACAAAGTAAAAGGTAGTAAGACATCACAACACATGACAGGTGATGCCGCAGACATAACAACAGGCTCACAGGAAGAAAATAAAAAACTCTTTCATTTAATAATTGATATGTCACAACAGAATAAAGTGGTATATGGGCAGTTAATAGATGAATACGGTTATAAATGGTTACATATCTCCAACCCAATACCGGGCAGAAAACCCAATCAAGATTTACATATAAAATAATTATTTTAAAATTCATAATATATTATGGCAGAATTATCAAAAATATTTCCCAATGTTGAGGAATATGAAACCTATGTCAACGGCGGCAATCTACCAAGCAATGTATTGGCAGTGGTACTCAGTGAAGACAAAACCGACGTTGCGCAGATATCATTTTCGACAAATAATATAACAGGAAGTTTTGAGACTTTTACTTGTGTAGGTGACCAGGCATACAGCGAACTCCAAGAAGCATACAATGAGAAAGTACAGGAACTTGAAGAGGCAAATACGACAATTCAAACACAAGCATCACAAATTCAAGACCTTGAAGGACAAGTAGATGTATGGCACGACAGATATGATACACTATATGGACAATACGGTAATCTACAAGATGACTATCAACAGGCTTTGAATGAGATAGGACACATGGAAGACTTGCTTGACCAACGTGACGAAACTATTGCGACATTAAATACACAGATTCAAACACTTACAGCACAGATTGCCACGGCAAATGCAACCATCACAAGTCTCCAAAATGACATAACGTCATACGATAATCAATTACAATTAATTTAATAAATTATGGCAGTACAAACAGAAATAACAAGAATATCAACAGCAAAAGCGGATATCAAGACCGCCATTGAGGCAAAGGGCGTAACCGTACCAAGTAGCACTAAGTTAGATGGTTATGCCTCCTTAGTTAATAACATACCGAGTGGTGGAGGTATTGAAGGCGATATTATGAATCCCAATTCAATATATGCATCATTTTATCAAATGAATACTTATGTTATGGACGCACCTTTTTGGGGAAGTCAAGGTCAACAGAAAACTATGGCAAATATTTGGGTATCTGGTGACCCATTTGAATTACAATTTCTCGCAAAGTTAGGAGACTCCTATAGTATAACGATTTCGGAAATTAAAAATCTAAGTGTATCTCCTAAAACAATAACAGGCACATTTACACAGAGTGATGAAGTTCTTGACGAAGGCACAATATCTTTCACGCCAAAAAGATACTATAAGGAATTATACCCATCTCTTTCTATCACAGATACATCGAAGGCTGCATCAATGATGGTTTCGGTTACGATAGGAAGTTTGACAAGAGGATTTAGGATTGTTTTGATAGAAGAATATAGTTGGAATTAATTAACACACATCAATAATAAGTAATGAGCAATGACAATGAAGTTGTTGCTCATTTTTTTTTCTCCAAATTGTTCTAAAACGGAACAAGGTGGCAAAAAATTGTTCAATATCGGAACAGTTGTTCCATTTATCCACAAAGTTGTTACAAAGTTCTAAATAATAAACGTAATCTATTGATTTTTAATAAGATAGGGGGCTATGTCCTTTTATATAAGGACTTGGGTATAACCCCGCTCCTATCTCTTCTTCGCACAAAATCCATTTTTTAGTGTTTCAAATGTCCACATTATTGTTCTATTTTACGGATAGAAATATAAAGCAAAATAGTTCCGAAATAGAACAATTATATTATTTATCTATTTATCGTTTATATTGTTCCATTTGTCGGTTATTACATATATAAAAAAAAACTGCCCACCCTCACAGGCAGACAGTCCAAGTAAATTAACAAATAAATATGAATAAAAAACAACTATGAATGAACTAACTAAATGCTATTGCTGCACCCATACCAATGAAGAGTGCACAAATAAAGTAAATTATAAATTCGGCTTGGAGTGACATAAGAGTCATAAACAATCCAATTGTTATGAGTAATAATAAAATTTTTGCAAATATTTTTTCTATTGTTTGTTTCATAAGTTTTTGATTTTTAATTCTTTATTAAATAAAACGTGGGTCAATTACTTTGCCGTGCTCATACAGATGATGCCAATGACAGAGTGTCTTGAGGTTGTCCATATCGGTTGCGAGTTTGAACATTTCATTATCTGTTTTTGCTGTTGTTAACGGTCGTATATGATGGACTTCCTCACCTCTTTTAATCTTCATTTCTGTCTTCCCATTTTCGTTGACAATCTCACTATTCATACAATCTTCACACAGTGGATGTTGGGCAAGATATGCCATTCTTACAGGTCGATATTGTGCATATGCTTTGGCAATGTCCAATCTTTTTCGACCGCTTTTGTGTTTCTTCTTCTGAGGTAAATCTATATAAGCCATGCAGTATCAAGTAATTCATTTATTTTATGTAACCATTTGTTTTTGAGGGATTTGAGAAAGTGACCGTTATTGTATGTCATAATAAAGATATTGTTATCCTTTGCCTGTTTCTTCAAACGGTCTTGTTTCTTCGTACAGATTGGTGATTTACACCTACAGAAAGAAATTGGTTTGATTTGGATATTGACCTTTGAAGTTCCATTTTTTGCAGTTATATCGATGCCTTTTTTATCTTCATCTTCTGTTGCGATTGAAGCTTCAAATCCCTCACTTTCAATTATTTGTATTGCTTGGTCTTGCATTTGACCACCGTTATATGTGTCTTCAATTAAGTGCTTCTGTAACCATTCCTTTGCATCGTCTGTTGATACCTCTGCATATTCTTCAAGAGCCTCAAGTATGGGATTAATGTCTATATTATTATATACTATCTCTTGCCATTTATCAAGCGTCTGCGGTTGGTGTTGATTATATAATGCCATCATATTGGGAATTGTAAGCCTTACCTTTTGCCAAGCGTAATTGAGTCTGTTTTCCTTATTCATATTGTTTCCGTTTTATTCTTTTATTTCCTTTGCTTTCTAATAATAAATATTAACAAATGTTAAAGAAATACGGAAAAATGTTAAAAAATAGGGAAATCCCTATTGAACTGTAGGGAAATCCCTAAATCTGTTAAAAAACATGAAGAAATGTTTTGTTTTTTGAAAAATTGGGAATAATTTTACACATGTACAAAATATTTATAAATGTGAAGAGGTTCGAAACTCTATGGAAGGAGGAGTTTTTGTTGTTGTTTAGTTCCTCCTTCCTCAATCACAAATTAAAACGACAAACAACAACATTATAATAAAACTCTAAACAACAAGAAATCATGAAATTGGATTATTCTTTTATCCCTGTACCAAGGGAAATTTACAATGACCTTAACGAAAGCGAATTGAAGGTATTTTTGCACTTACTCGATAATTGTAATAAGGCAGAAAATAAAGGTAAAGTTTATTTTCGCTCTATCCTCGACTTGAGCAAAGATATGGGATGGTGTGCAACAGATAAACGTAAGATTAATATTATTCTTCGCTCTCTTCAATTGAAGGGATTAATTAAAGTTACCAAAGGTGACAAAGGAAGAGGCAAGGCAACCGAATACCAGATTGTTCACAACACACTCAAAGAATGGGTTAACACGTACAATAAAAAGGGTGAAAAATCCACCTTTTTAATAGATGAAAAAAAGGGTGAAAAATCCACCCCCATACTAAAGACTTATACTATATATACTATGGAGTATTTGATGACAAAGTTAAAAATGAGTGAAAGTGATAAGGAGGAAATGTTAAAAGAATTGGAAGGTTATATTAAAGAAAAGGTTACAAATGAGAAAGAGAATGAAATGAGCGAGAATCGAGCGAATGAAACGAACGACAAAGTAACAAATAAGAATACTATAACCTCAAAGGCATATAAAAATACTATAAATACGATGGAATATAGCACCGCCCCCGTCGCCGACCGCACAGAAAGCCCACAGACCGCCCCACAAGCGAATAAAAACACAGAGG
>AUXO014181159.1_pt1 | contig 23301 bp, 23 predicted proteins | sample 768731 | NCBI WGS metagenome assembly AUXO01 (sample SAMN02715735, study PRJNA202380) | gut metagenome | biome: sheep rumen | host: Ovis aries | place: New Zealand: Palmerston North | reverse complement strand
TGCTTCATTCTTGGGAATTGGTTTTAAAGATGTCAATCGTAGATGCGGAATAGTATACGATGATATAGCCAAAAAATTCGAAGAAATTCCGGAAGATAAGAGACCGGATAAAACAACCTTTTACGCTGCTGCAATAAAAAGCATCCAGAATAAAGGACATGAGGAATTAGGCAAAGTAATCGGATTCATGTATAGTGAGCTTGAATGATTAACTTTGAAGCAAGATGGGTTTAATTGCAGGATAATTCCTGTGGTTAAGCCCATTTTGCATTTATTTTATGCATATAAAAATCTATTAAGATTTAATAAAAATAATTATTGAAATATGATTTTTGATATGATATTTTTTATATAGATTTGAAAAAAATAAATATAAAGGAGATGATTACATGCTTGATTTTACTCATTTAAAAGCTGAAGATCCAGAGATTTATGAAGCTATTACTAAAGAAAAAAAGAGACAACAAGATAACCTAGAGATGATTGCTAGTGAGAACTTTACATCCGAAGCAGTTATGGAAGCTATGGGGTCATATATGACTAATAAATATGCAGAAGGTTATCCTGGACATAGATATTATGCAGGTTGTCAAAACGTTGATATTTCAGAAAATATTGCACGTGATAGACTAAAAAAATTATTTGGTGCAGAACATGCTAATGTTCAACCACATAGTGGTGCTCAAGCTAATGAAGCTGTTTATAACGCTTGCCTTAAAAAAGGTGACAAAGTACTTACTATGACACTTAACTCAGGTGGGCATATATCACATATGTCAAAAGCAACAGCTCAAGTAAGATTCTATGAACCAATTTATTATGATGTAAATCCTGAAACATATGTAATAGATTATGATGAAGTAGAAAGATTAGCTTTAGAGAATAAACCAAGATTAATTATTACAGGAGCTAGTGCATATCCAAGATTTATTGATTTCAAGAGATTTAGAGAAATTGCAGATAAATGTGGAGCTTTACTTATGGTAGATATGGCTCATATTGCTGGACTTGTTGCTGCAGGAGTTCACCCAAATCCAGTTCCATATGCAGATTTCGTTACAAGTACAACTCACAAAACATTAAGAGGACCAAGAGGAGGAATTATTCTTTGCAAAGAAGAATGGGCTAAGAAGATTGATACAGCAGTATTCCCAAAAACGCAAGGTGGTCCATTAGAACATGTTATTGCAGCAAAAGCTGTAGCATTTAAAGAAGCTTTACAACCAGAATTTAAAACATATCAAGAACAAATAGTAAAGAACGCTAAAGCCTTAGCAGAAGGATTAATAAAAAACGGATTTAATGTACTAACTGGTGGAACAGATAATCATTTAGTATTACTAGATCTTAGAAACAAACATATAACAGGAAAAGAATTAGAAGAAAGATTAGATAGCGTAAGAATAACAGCTAATAAAAACGCTGTTCCATTCGATACTGAAGATAAGACAATTACATCAGGAGTAAGACTTGGAACACCAGCATTAACAACAAGAGGAATGAAAGAAAATCAAATGACAGAAATTGCTGATTTGATTGGAATGTGCGCAACATCAGAAGAAGAATTTACAAAAAATAAAGACGAAATATTATCTAGAGTTGATGCATTAACTAAGGAATTTCCTTTATATTCTAAATAAAAATACAGGAAGAATAAACCATAGAGTTTATTCTTCTTTTTTGTAAAAATTCTTTGAAAAATAGTAATTAAATGTTATGATATTGTGTAGAAATTATTGGATAAAAGGGAATAATAATGGTAACAAAGGTTAAAAATGCTGAATTAATCGGCAAAAAAAGTGAAATTGTTAATAGTGACGGACATGTTGAATATGACATGTACCGTATTAAAGTTACCTTTGATGATGGAAAAGTTAGAAAGGTGAGAGTCTTTTCTGAGCCAGGAACACTAGATGAAAATAATAAAGCCGATGTTAGAAGATTTATTTTTTCAAGACTAGATGGTTTAATGGAAGAGTCTGAAAGAACGAATTACTTATTCCTTGGAAGAATGCTTCCACCAGGTGATAAGTATGTTGCTGATAGATTTTATGATGTAAATGGTGAAGAAGCTTTTGATGTATTCGAAAGAGATGTTTATGATTTAAGAGATGCTGTAGAAATACTAGAAGCTCAGAAAAAAGAGGCTAAAAAAGCAAAAAAATCTAAATCAAAGAAAAAAACTCAAACAAAAAAAGATCAAAAGTCAAGGGATGAGGAACTAAAAACTAGAAAAGAAGAACCAAAAACTCAAGAAAAAAATCCTCCACTTATAACAAGAAGGTTTCCAGAAAGAAAAGAAGAACCTTATGTTAGAAAATTTGGTAAAAAGACAGAGGCTCCACAAAGAGAACCAGTAAGAAGAGCAACATTTTTACCTACACCAAAGAAATATGTTTTAGGTGATGTACATGGTTTTTATGGTTCTTACATTGAAGCCATGAGAAGTATGACTAGTTTTGATACATGTTATATCAATGGTGATGTTATAGATAGAGGCGAAGATGGTATAAAAATACTTGAAGATGTTATAAGGCGTACGAAATATCAGAATTCTGGACCTAGGGTAAAATTCTTAATGGGAAACCATGAGATGCAAATGGCTAAATGTATTGATATCATTGAAAACTATGGATTAGACTTCTATGATATTGCAAACTATATTGAAGTAGGTAGATGGGTATATTTTAGGAATACTACTCTAAGTGATAACAAAGTGCTACAAGGCAAGATTAATCGAGCTCCGTATGAAGAAAAAGAATATAAAAGCAATTTAGAAATCCTTAAAGTGCAAGAAAGAAGATTACAAAATGCAAAGGAATATGCTTCAAAGTCTCATAAAGGAGTTACAGAAAGTGATGCTAGACTTTTATATATATGGACAACCTTAAACGGCGGTCTTCCAACACTAAGAGGTTATTTGAACTTACCAGATTCTAGAAAAGAAGTTATAAGATCATTCTTGGATGAAAGTGCAGTCGTGTTAAAAACTTCTGTATTGGATAAAAAAGTTGTGATTGCACATGCATCACCAAGTATGGGAGAGGATTTAATTCAACAATTTGAACAGCATCCAGAATGCAATATGAAATATAAAGAAATTAAGAATTCATGGAATTTAATACAAGAAATACTTGAAAAAAGAGATAATCGTGCAGCTGTTGAAATGTGGGGAAAAGCTGGATATAAAGTTATATACGGACACACACCTCAAAAAGGTGAAATTTATAGAGATGAAACTGGTTATGGCGTAAATATTGATGCAGGATGCGGACATGGAAGAAGACTTGCTCTATTCTGTCTGGATGATGAAAGAGTACAGTATTTTGATCAAAAAGTCGAATCTGAAAAGGCGAAGCCTGTTTTTGATGGACATGATGATAGATAATTTTTTAAGAAAGATAGATTTTCTATCTTTCTTTTTTTCGCAAACATAAGTGGCTCAAGATATACGGAAGTAACAGAAAAGACATAAAAACCTTAAATAATAGTAATAGTGTTTTTATTAAATTATAGATATAATATTAAAAAATAATGCGTAGATATAAAATTAGATTAAACTGCACTTTAACCATTGAAAAATAAGGGAAAATTTGCAATTAGCACCTAAAAATGGTATAATATAAGGTGTAGAGTTATCTTTATTAATAGGAGAGGCATGTTATGAATAGTAAAAGAGTATTATATTGCATTTTATGCATAATTATGTGTGTCGCACTATTAGTTCCACAAGTGTATGCTGGTCAATTAGGAAGAGGCGGACCAGGAGAATATGGTGATAGACGTTATAACACCCCACCAGATGATGGTGATCATGGTGGACCAGGTCCATCAGAGTCTTATGATCCATGGGGTGATAAGTACATTTATGTACCTCACTATATTTATATTAAAGGTCAGGCTCTAGAAGATCCAGGTTATTCGAGTGAGACACTTGATGTATCTAAATTAATGAAACCAGTTGCTGGAGTTCAATTTAAAGCTGGTGATGCTGAAGACTTTTCAGCTGCAGATGGCTCATATGAACTATATCCTTCACCTGGTGAATATGAATTAGATATGAAATATGGTGATGTTAAAGAATCCGGAAATACAGATCCTGAGGATGTCTTAAAATATAATGGTTATGACTATTATGTTGCTAAGACCCCATCAGATCATGTTGTCGATGGAGAATTAAGTATTATCAGAGAAGAAGTAATTAGAAGTAAAAAAGGAGCAGCTCAAGTATTTATTGTTTTAGACTGTTCATATAGTATGAGACATACTTATGTAATGGTTGACGGAGCAAGAAAAACCAGATTACAAAACGCAATAGATGCTTCTAAAACATTAATTGAAGAATTATTAGCAGAGGGTGATAATATCTATATTGGTATTGTTGCATTTGCTGGTAATAACTTTAGAGCTGCAAGTATAAATAAAGACAAAGACTTTTTATTTGCAACACTTGATAGTATTCCAAGACTTCCAGAAGATTCTTGGGCAGGTGGAACAAATATAGTATCTGCTTTTGATAAAGCTATTTCATCCTTCTATGTTGATAAATCAAATCCAAACTATTTTGATGATGTAAATAGAAATATAGTTTTAGTATCTGATGGTATACCAACAGATGATGGAGAAACAAGATTGTATGCTGATGATTCAGAAGAATTTGCAGAATACTTAATGCTTAATTTCATCGGACCTAGTACAAGAAAAAAGATGCAAGATACATTAGCTGAAAAGATTAATGTTATGACACTTATTACTAAGTCAGAATACGAGGATGAGGCTGCTTATGCTGATAGCATTTTCCAAGGCGCTGTTACAAACTATGATGTAGTAAATAATGAGCAAGAACTTGCAGATGCTATTAGAAAAGATATTAAAGAATGGATTCAATCTCATATAGAAGAAATAACAGAATATACTCCATTTGAATATATTATTACTGGTAAAGAAGATCCAGAACGTAGAGCTTTGGTTGATTCTTACTTCAACCAAAAACCATTCTACTACAATGTTATTGATGGAACAGATGCATTATCTACAAGAACATCTTTATTCAAAGATGCATTAGATGACGCAACAAGAATCAATAAGTATGCAGAAGAATTGAGCGAGAAAACATATATGACAGCAGTATCTGATACATATCATATAGATGAGCCTCGTGAAGAAACATTAGTGGAAACTGTAACAGAAGTAGATGATGAGGGAGTTGAGCATACATATAATGTATACACAATTCACTACAATACAGGTTATGATAATCAAGATTTATACTTAATGCGTAGACAAGAATTCCCACTAGTTACAAAAGTAACAACAACAGGTATTAGAGTAACATTAAATACAGGAGAAATATTAAACGAGGAAGTAAAAGAATTTGGAACAGCAGAACCACTTGTTGAATGGATTGATGATGATATAGCTTTAGGTGCTACAGTAGAAATTGAATACACAATAAGAATTAAAAACAATTCATCACTTCAAGTAAATGAATTAGAATTATTAGATTACTTACCAGAGAACTTCTACTTCAATAAAGATTCTAAATTAATCTCTGAGCAAGGTGTTACAAACAAAGATCTTGGATGGAATTCATTTACACTAGATGATATGTTTGGATATGGATATGTAAATAATGTTTCATATACTAGATATAATAGACATGATTTCCAAAATGCAGTTAAGTTAATTAGAGACAATGCAGGAAAAGGAGCTAACGGATTCTTTATAGCACCAGGTGGAACATTCGAAGTTAAGATAGTAGCTTCAAGAGTATTCAGTAATGGTGCAGACTTCGGAGGAAGCAATATATTTGATGCTTGCGAAGTACTAGGATATGATAATAATGCTGATAGAAGAATGTCATACTCATCACTAAAAGGTGATACAACATTACTTGCAATGTACCCAGGTGATACAATAGATGTTGATTACTCAGTATCTTCAAATGGTACAATCATTTCTCCTCCAACTGGTGAAAAAGATGGCTATGCTGAAGAGGCAAGACTAATGATGAAACAATTAGAAAAAACTAGATAAGCAATTACTATTCAAAAACATTAAATATAAATAAAGAAGCACTCCATTTTATGGAGTGCTTCTTTTATATGTTTTCTATCTTCCGCCTTCACCTGATTCATCTAAATTCATTCCTTCAGCCTGTTTTATTTTGGCTACAGCTTTATAGTATTCTTGTTCGAAAGGAGATGGTTGAGCCATTATTACCTTTCCATCTTTTGTTAGAACATTTCTACTCTTATATCTTGATAAATCTTTATCCCTTTTTAAGAAGTATGGTGAGTTAACTGAATCGTAGTAATCTGCTTGAGCAGTATTACGATTTATTCCACTACCCATTCTATAATTTAAAGTTCTATCTGTTAGTGTAAATTGTTCAAGAGGATATCTAGTAATAGTTTTTTGGACCATTTGAGCATATCTTTCAATATCTTGTTCTCTTACACCATATAAAATATCAATAGGTTGTCTAGACATTTCATCCATTGTATGTGAGGCAAATATATAAACTTTTTCTCCACCTTTTAACTTTGGATGTCTTCTATCTCCTAGACCGTTGTATTCATGCTTATTAAGAGCAACTTCTTCAGGAGTCATTCCTAATTCTCTTACTTGGTCTTCTGAAAGTCTTTCTTTAGGATAGATTACTCTAATTTGAAAATTCTTTCCAAGTTTGTTTCTTGAATATGAAAGGCTAGCTTTATATAAGCCACCATAATCAATTGCTTCCATTGCTCTAGAATCACGATCAACAAAAGACATTTCTCTATTTACAACAAAAGAGTCTGTTGGAAGAGTATCCCACATCCTTTTATCGTCTTTTCCATATAAAGTATTATGAACCCAATAAGTGAATTCTCTAGGAATAACTATCTTATCAAGTTTTCTTAAATAGTTAAGATAACTTGCTTTATTTGGCATAAATTTCACCTCTAAAAATATATTTTACAAAATCATTATAACACTAACAAATTAAAATGTGAAAAAAATTGCAAAAATTATTGAAACATGGTAAAATAGTGGTTACGTAAATATTTTTTTTATTAAAAAAAGGAGGTCGATATGGAAAAACAAATCAATATTGAAGACATGATGAATTCAGAAAAGAATAAAAGAATATTTGTTATGGCTTTTGCCAGAATGAATCTTGGAGATGATATATTTTTGAAAATGTTGTTTGAGAGATATCCAATGCATGATTTTTATATGCAAGTAGAAGATACAGATATGCTTTCACCATTTTCAAGTTTTAAAAACCTACATGTAATGCAGGGAAAAGATACAGATGAAGAATTATATAAAATGAATCCTGAAGACTATGATGGATATATTTATATTGGTGGTTCTATCTTTATGGAAGGTGGAATGGTATACAATCTTTCTGATAAGTTCCATGATTTTGTATTAAGATGTAAAGAAAAGAACATACCATTTTGCTACATCAGTTGCAACTATGGACCATATCAAACAGAAGAGTATTTAAATCTATCAAGAAAAAACTTTGAAGCAATTACTGACATATGTTTTAGAGATAAATATTCATATGAAATGTTTAAAGATATTGAAAACGTAAGATATGCTCCTGACTTTGTATTTACTTATCCAGTTGAAAAACCAGAAATAATAAAAGATTCAGTGGGAATTTCTGTAATAGATTTAGAAATTAGAGACGATTTAATATCAAAAGAAGAAGAGTACATTGAAATGATGGCAAACAACATCAATTATTATCTTTCAAAAGGAAAGAAAATATATATGTTCACATTTTGTGAATTTCACGATGATATTAAAGGTATTAATAAGATTTTATCAAAAGTTACAAATCCAGAAGAGGTTGTTATTGAAAGATATACTGGAGATATAGATGGTTTCATGAAAACATACAGTCAAATGGAGTATGTAATATGCATTAGATTCCATGCATTAATTCTATCAAGCTTGTTAAACCATAAGATATTTATTCTTTCATATAGCAAGAAAATAGATGAAATTGTAAAAGATCTAGATCTTAATCTTCCAATTTTGAAGTTTAACGATATAACAAGGGACTACAAAATAAGATTAGATGATTTCAAGAATGTAGATGAAGAGCTTATTGAAAAGATTAAAGATGATGCAAAAGCACAAGAAAGTGCAATAAAGAAATTCTTATAAAATATAGAAAGGGAGCTTAAAAAAGCTCCCTTTCTATTTGAAAAAGTGCTTAAAATATGCTATAATAAAAGGTGGAGATTCTTTTTTTATCTCTTTTTAACATAGTGCTACTAAAGCACTATTTAATAGATATAGTAAGGTAGTAAGCTGGTAGTGTGTTGGTTTCATTCTGAAAGGACTGGAAATGAAAAAACTAATTTCTATTCTTATCATCGCAACTATTATTCTCAGCATCAGTGTCACAGCAGCTGCAGCGACCGAAGAGTATCCGTACATGGCAGAAAGCAATGAAGATTTGGCCTTCAGAGATGCAGATGGAGTATTCCTCAAAAATCTTCCAGGAGGGCAAACGTTCATTGTTCTCGGACGGGACAGAAGAGATCCAGAGCGTGTGTGGGTAGAATGGGCAGGAAGCGAAGGCTCGATCATTGAACGTGGAATAACGCCTATTGATCGGGAAGTCGATCTTTCCAATTCTAACGAAGCATACTTAACGGGTAGTCTTAATCTAAGAAATCCAGAAACATATGAGTTCATTACTCTTCTCGGTAGTGGTACTAAAGTCGAAGTTGTTGGGAAAGATCCATATCATCCCGAACGGACTATAGTAAGAACTGGCGATTATGAAGGGAGTGTACTTAGTTCCTACGTTTTGAAGGTTGCAAAGGCCGACTTTATACTTGTTGAAATTGAAAATCAAAAAGCATACTTGTATAAAGGCGGGGAACTTGTTGCTTTCAGTGATGTAGTAACGGGACTTCTGGGATCTCGAGATACTCCAAAGGGGGTCTTTTCCATATACAATATGATGGAAAAAGAAACACTTCGAGGAGCAGACTATGAAACACCGGTCAATTTCTGGATGCCTTTCTATGGCGGATGCGGATTCCATAGCGCCGAATGGAGATGGGCTTTTGGAGGAAACATTTACACCTATGATGGGTCACATGGATGTGTGAATTGTCCATACGATTTTGCAAAGATCCTGTACGAAAATTCCTACATCGGCATGACAGTTATCGTGACATAACTATATCTTTTATCAAAAAAGAGGCACCTGGAAAATACCGGGTGCTTCTTTTCGGTTTAAAAAAATAACACCTACCTTTCCTTTGGTAAGTGTTATTCTATCATATTCTGCTTTTTTATTTATTGTGAACTAAATGGGGTTCACTTCATTTTTTACTTGCTTTTTTATATTTTAATAAAATTTAATTGGATCATCAGAGTCATTAGATGAACTATCTGGTTTAGTATTAATAGAGTCAGTCTTAATTGGGTTTGTAGTAGTATTATTTATAGGGTTATCAATCGGAGTCTTATTAATTGGATTGCTAACATGAGCGCGAATTTCTCTATTTTCCTTTTCGATTGTTTTTTCCAAACTATAATAATCTTTTCTAAGAACTCTTTCGATAACTGCTGCAATTGGAACAACTATAAAGCCTCCTACAAATACAGCAAAAAAGTCGACCACCATAATTTCTGGTGAAACGAAGAAATCGAAATATAGTAAAAATGCGGCCCTAAATACACTTAAACCGATAGCTACAGGTTTACTATTATTTGGTGAAATAATAACTGAAAGTGGGATTATTACGAATAATGTCATATGCATTGAAACAAATAGTTCCATTCCTATAGCAGCTGCAATATTTTCCATATTTGGTTCCATATCAAACCAGCTTTCTGCGTGTGATATAACAGGTATAATAATAAGGCTTAAAACCATTAAAATGATGGTATTTCTAATATTTATTTTCCTCATATGTATGACTCCTATAAATAAACTAAAATAATGATATCATAAAAATAAAAAAAACTCCATAAAGGAGTTTTTTTTGTTATACATTATTTAATCATTCCACCAAGGAAACTTCCAGCAATACCTGCAGCACTACTAAAAGCGTTGCTACCTGGGTCAGCAGCTTTTGAAGATACTGTGTTTGTTGCTGCAAAAAGTGAATCAGTAGGAGCAACAGGGCTCATCAATACTTTACCAGTTCCACGGAATACATTTAGTAAACCTTCATTTGACATTGCAGATCCAATTAAAGATTTTGTTGATTTTTCAACTGTAAAATCTAAAGATGTGCTCCAGCAAACTGCCTGCTTACCATCGATTTTTAATTCTCCGTTTGTGATAGAGATTTCAATTAACTCTTCAAAAGGAACATTACTTTCAAGAACGGCACATCCTTGTCCTGATAAGCTTAAGTTGAATAATCCTTCACCACCTAAGATAGCAGAAGAAGCATTTTTTCTACTTACGACATTCATTTGAACAGTACCTTCTGATACAAGATACATTCCATCTTCAAGAGTAACTCCGCCTTCCCATTCTCCAACATTAATTGGGATTAAGTATTTATATGTAGGCTCTAGAGCTACAATACCTGTTCCTTTATAAACTGGTTTAACGGCTGATTCTTTTGTAACAGCACCTTTAACCATTTTTCCTAAGAAATCTCCAGCACCTTTAACATCTGTTTCCATTTGGATATTTCCTGTCATCCATTGAAGTGCTCCAGCTTGCATTCTAATTTGGCTGTCTTTTAAGCTACAAATAACTTGTTTTCTTCTAACACCCATTTTTTCCATAAAATAAGATGTAGCAGCGCTATATGGGCTTACAGATAAGTCTTTTAAATATTCAAGAACACTGAAAGGACCAAGTTGTTTAGTAATCTTTCTATCTGCGTTTTGTAAATTTTTAATCTCCATTTTTTTACTCTCCTTAAAATTATTTATGAATACATTTTATACAAAAACAAATTAAAATAAAATAGTTTTTTTAAAAACTATCTTCAAAAAGGATAAGGAAGTATTATAGGGGAAAGTAAGGCTTTTCTTGAAAAAATATTAAGAATGTGATATATAATGGGTAGAGCTAAGGGTTAAACTGATAATATTAATACTAGATTACTTTAAGGAGGTAATAATATGATTAAATTAACAGCAGCAGATAAGGCTGCAATAGCTCATGGGGATTCTGCGTACATAAATGAAAAAGGAGTAAGATTTTTCCAAAAAAATGATTGCGAAGCCGCAGTGGAATATTATAGATTAGCATCTAGTATGGGAAATATGGAAGCTACAAAAAATCTAGGATATTGTTATTTATATGGTAATCATATAGAACCAAATATAGACTTAGCAATTCAGTACTTTGAAATTGCAGCAATGTCAGGTGTAGTTGCAGCTATTTATAAATTAGGCGATATATACAGCAGTAGTAAATGGATAAAACAAGATAAAGAGCTTTCAAGCTATTACTTTAGAGTAGCTTTAGAGTATATAACATCAGGAGAATACGAAGAGCTATTCTTAAATAAAGATTTATTCAATTATCCAAGCTTGATGTTTGCTATAGCAAGAGAATCAATGAATGGTGGAATGCTAACCGAAAATCCAAAGCTTGCTTATGAGTGCTTAGCAATTGCTTTTTATGGATACTCAGATGCAATAGCTGATGGGGATAGTATTCATAGTGATTGCTTAGATAAAGTAGTTAAGCTTTTAGGAAGCAAAGAACTAAAAGATGCAAAGAAAGCATTTGAAGAACACTATTATGAATCATTAGATCAAGAATTAAAAGCATATAAAGAAAATCATAAATAGAAAAAAGACCTTTTAAAGGTCTTTTTCTATTTATTAAAAACAGCTTCATAGTCTTTTCTAAATTTTTCGATTCCTACATCTGTAAGAGGATGTTTTAAACATTGCATAATAACTTTATAAGGAATTGTTGCAATGTCAGCTCCAGCTAATGCACATTGTGCAATATGTAGTGGACTACGAATACTAGCACAAATTATCTCTGTTTTTATATTATTAACTCTAAAAATTGAAGAGATTTCTTCGATTAAATCAATACCTGGTGTTGCAATATCATCAAGTCTTCCTAAGAATGGAGAAACATATGTAGCTCCAGCTATTGCAGCAAATAATGCTTGGGTAGAATTGAATATTAATGTAACATTAGTCTTAATACCTTCTTTTGAAAGAACACTGACAGCCTTCAAACCCTCGTCAGTAATTGGTATTTTTACTACCATATTTTTATTTATTTTAGCAATTTCTCTTGCTTCTTTTATTATGTCTTCGGCTTTAGTAGTTGTTGCTTTAACTTCACCACTAATTGGACCATCTACTATTGTTGTTATTTCTTTTATTACTTCATTAAAATCACGGCCTTCTTTTGCAATCAAAGAAGGATTTGTTGTGACACCACAGATTATTCCCATTTCATTTGCTTTTCTAATTTCATCTACGTTAGCAGTATCAATAAAAAACTTCATAAATCATCATCCTTTCCATCGAAATTTGATTTGATTATATTAAATAGAATATTTCATAACAATAGAAGTCAAGGATAATTCATTAAGATTTCACGTGTTAGACAAGAAATGCGCAGTTTACATAACGGCAAAAATGTGGTATAATGTACGTATAAAGTGGGAAAGAGCAAGGAGAATAATATGAAATTAACAGATGAATTAAAAAGTAATTTCATAGATTTATTGAAAAAGCTTTCACGCGATGATGGAGTAAAAGAAAAATTGGAAGCCATCTTAAATAACCTTGAGACGAAGTACAATAAAAAATTTAAGCTTATTTCATATGGAGATAGATATGATAAGCTAGATGGAGAAATTTGCATTTTAGCCCATCCTGAAGATGATGAGAAGGTAGTATTTAAAGCATCTGGAAATAGTGAAAATGTTTTTAAAGATGATTATTTAGAGAGAAAAGTATACACAAACATTGAAAAAGAAGTGGAAAAAGAATTCCAAAACAGAAACTATAATTCAGATGTAAAAATAAGTGCAGTAATAAAAAGAGTTCTTGAAAATGAAGAAACAGTAGATGAATATATATCAAAGGATCATTTCTTAATAGCAATGCTTGTTGTGGATAACAAGGAAGCCTTTGAAAAAGCGGAGAATGTAATAGATATAATAAGGGACAAGCATAAAGGAATAAAAATTAAAGTATTTACATTTCTTTTAGATAGTGAAAACTACACAAGATATAAACAATATTCAAACGAAAGTCAAGCCATGAGTCAGGCAATGATAAGAAAATATATGCCGACTCAAAATAAAGTAATATTCTAGGATGAAAGGAGGGGGTATTGATATGGCTTTTGATAAAAATGAATTTAAAAAAGCGGTAGATGACTCTCAAATTGCATACTTAGATTGCTTAGAAGACGGATATAATGCTCTTACAGAAGGCAAAAAAGGTGAAGAAAAACCATCACTTGAAGAGATAATAAAAGTATCTATGGGTACATGGGACTATTACAGAGCTTATGAAAAAGTAATTGCTATTTATTATAAAATGGGAAAAGACCTATCAGAAATAACAATTGCTGATATTGCAAAATATTCTACTACACTTTCTGATGCTGACAAAAAAAGAATTGCAGAATTAAGCCCGGAGACTTTTTCATATAAGATCCAAGATGTGTATAACATGAAAGAATATAACGGATTCTATGCATGCCTAATTGATAAAGGAAATGGCGAAAAATCAATAGGAATTCGTGGAAGCGAAGATATAAGGATTAAAGAAAACTTTATACATGATTGGAGAGATAACGACTTTGGACTTGTTCAAAAAAGAGAAACATCTCAACAAAAAGAAGTTAGATATATGTTAGAATATCTAAGAGACTCAGGACAACTAGATAACTGTGAAAAATTGACAATATCTGGACATTCATTAGGAGGCAATTTAGCAGCACATGCAGCAATTGTAATGGCAGAAGATGGTTTTGAAGATCTCTATGAAAAACTAGATAAAGTATATAACCTAGATGGTCCAGGAGTATCAAAAAAATATCTAAACTCTCACAAGGATCAAATAGAAAAAGTAGGTAAGAAAGATATAATTCAACATGCAAAGTGGAGCGTTGTAGGAAATCTATTATTTGGAATACCAAATTCATATGAAAGAATGTTAGGTGTTGATGAACATAAATTAGATAGATTTATTGGTAAGAAAGAGACTGGACTATTCGGAAAAATTAAAAGACTATTCTGCAAACATAGTACTGTTTGTGTAACTCCAGATAGAAAACAAGAAGATAAATGGGAATTAAAAGATGGTAAAGAAGATGGACTAAGCAAATTCTTAGGAAGTCTATCAAGATCAGTAGATATATTTGTTCCAGAGCCAATTACATATGCAATAGGAAGCATAGCATCATGGATAGCAGAAAAAGTTCTTGTGGTTCCAGAAAACGAAACAGAACAGGCTCCGAAAGAAGAAGTTATTCCTGCAATGCCAAGAAAGGCTTTAGCAGATGGAGAAGAAATAGAACTTGCAATGTAATAATAAAAAATAAAAGAGTAGGTTAGTTAAAACCTACTCTTTTTCGGTGTCTTTTCTTTTAAACAGACTCAAAATGACTTTTATAATTCCAACGACGAATGCGAATACAAAATACATCGCAAGGAAGCCTGTCACACCGAACATGACATCAGCAAATTCCATGCTGCCGGTATGAGTAATTTTCTGACCAATCTCAATAGCGAATGTCACAACTACGACTAGAGTGAATGCATATATTGAAGATAGCGTTAAGTAGTGACCTCTTTTTGCCAGGTACCTAAAGACTGGGTAGACAACTAGCACTAAGAACATGCCGAATAGGCCAATTACTATGAAATGAAGTTCCTTGTCAGTAAATTGATATTCGTAGGCATCATTGATACGAAGAATATATGAGTGCATTTTGGCAATGAGTTCGACAACCCAATATAAGAATTTAGTCATACGATTACCATCCTTTCTTTTATAGTTCTGCTTATTTTATCATAGATTTTTGTTTAAGACAATCAAATGACTGGTCAGGATTTTTTATGAAACTTAAGACATATTTAAAAAAATGTGATAAAATACAGATATCAAAGTTAAAGGAGAAAAATGTTATGAACGATATAATTCCCTTAATGCAAGCATCAATATATATAATAGTTGCAATTATGTTTGGAATGGTGGGACTGTATTTTTACTTGTTAAGAGGTAAAACATCAAAAGATAGAAATACTTCAAGTAATAATAGAATTGAAACTCCAAATGAAAATAATGATTTAAATAATAATGATGAGGATGATCCAATTCAAAAGTTTTAAAGCGCGCTTTTTTAGGTGTGCTTTTTTATTGTAATAGAAAATGCCATGTGATATATTTATAGCAAGATATAAGTGGCACAAAAGATATTACAACATTTACGATTAGATTTTTATGACTTTATAAAATAAATATAAGGCGGTAAAAAAAATATGATTGATTCAAAAAATGGAATAATAGGCTTGGCCATTGGTGATGCTTTAGGCGTACCAGGTGAATTTAAATCACGAGAGTATTTAAAAATGGATCCAATTACTACTATGACAGGGTATGGAACACATAATATGCCAGAGGGTACTTGGTCAGATGATACTTCTATGACACTCGCAACAATAGATTCGATAATAGACACTAACGGAATAAATCCAAACGATATAGCAGATAAGTTTGTCGAATGGTGGAAAGACGCTAAATATACTCCTGCTGGAGAAACATTCGATATAGGAAATACTTGCCGCGAGGCAATTTATAATTACTATAGAGAAAGAGAAAAGCAAGGGACAGTGAATGCTACAAGATATGGACGAGATGGAGAATTTAATAATGGAAATGGAGCATTAATGAGAATTCTTCCAATAGCATATTATTGTAATAAATACACTAGTGATAAAATGGAAATATTAGAAAACATAAGAATTGTATCTTCAATAACCCATGGCCATGAAATAAGCTTAATGGGTTGCTATATGTATGTCCTTTTTGCTATAAAACTACTAAATGGGTATACAAAAGAAGATGCATTTAAAAGCATAATGGGTGAAGATTATTCTATGTTTGAAGAAGCTACAAGAAATAAGTATCACAAAATAATAAATGGAGATCTTCTTTTCATGCAAGAAGATGCAATTAATTCATCTGGATATGTGGTAGATACATTGGAAGCCACACTATGGTGTTTAATGAAAACAAAAACATATGAAGATGCTGTAATTAAAGCTGTTAATTTAGGAGATGATACTGATACCGTTGGAGCTTGCACAGGTGGTTTAGCAGGTATTCTATATGGGTTAAAGGCTATTAAAGATGAGTGGAAGTTTAAACTTATAAATATAGAATATATCGAAAACTTATGTAATGAATTTAACGAAATGATTTAATAAAAGGAGATTAAAATTGAAGAAAAAGACATTAATAAAATGTTTACTAGTAGTATTAGCAGTAATAGTTTCAATTGTTATATATCTATGTACAGGAAATTATAAGGCCGAAAGTGAAGCTTTAGAACATATAAATTCTTCAAATAATGTCAATGTTTCAAAAATAGAAGATGGTTATTTTTTCGATGGACCATATGATGATAAAGCGATTATTTTTTATCCAGGAGCAAAAGTTGAATGTGAGGCATATGCATGCTTAATGCATAAAATTGCAGAAACAAATGCGGATGCTTTCCTTATAAGAATGCCTTTCAATATAGCGTTCTTTGGATCAAAAAAGGCAGATAAAATACTAAATGAATACGAATATAATGAGTGGTTTCTAGCAGGACATTCATTAGGAGGAGTTGTAGCATGCAATTATGCATCAGAAAATTACAATAATATAAAAGCTGTAATAAATCTAGGATCTTATCCTTCAAATAAAATGCCAGACAATTTAATGTATTATTCATTCTATGGAACAGAAGATAAAATTGTAAATCAAGATTATTATGATAAAAGTAAGGAAAATTGGCCCAAAAGTAATAAAGAATACTTAATTGAAGGCGGTAACCATTCCGGTTTTGCAAATTACGGGGAGCAAAAAGGAGATGGAACAAGTTCAATAACAAACGAGAAGCAGCAAGAATATGTCATAGAGAATTTAAAAGAAATATTAGAAAGATAAAAGGCAGGTGTTAAACCTGCCTTTTTCATTAATTGAGTGTTTTATCTGTTTAATAGATTTACTTCTTCAGGCTTATCATAGAAAATGTGAATGTAATCAATTAATCCACCTTCTTGATAAGAGAAATCAACGTAGTATGTATGCTTTGGTTCTATTTTGTTTTTTATTGTAGTTAAATCATCAATATAGTTTTGTTGACTTGAATTATCTTTCTCAGGTTTGATTAAAGTGTTACTTCCATTTTCATTGCTATAGCATACGTATGGAATTTTTTCTAATTCATTTTTATATGTTTTTACATTAGCTATTAGTCTAGTAATTAATGCATTAATATTTGAACCTGTTTGATTTCCACTATATGATAAAAAGTTAAAGTTAAAAGCATCAATTTCTTGTTGAGCGAATTTTGACATGACATCATCATTAAAATGAACATCAAGATCTTCGTCATCTTCATCCACTGTGCTAACTTTATTTAAATCATCATCATCTTCTTCTCCTAAAGAATCACCATAATTAATAGTGTCTGAACTAGAAATTGTTGACTGAGCACTATTATATACAAACATGCCAACAGCCATAACTAAGATAGCTATAATAACAGCTCCTACTATAAGTACAGATTTTGAGGAACTACCCATAATTATTGTCTCCTTTCTTTTGTTAAATTAACATTTTATAATACAATTATACATATAATCTAATAAATAATTCAATTAGTATTAATGAATTGCTTGAATAAATTAGTTATGATATGATTATTTTAGTTTAAAAAAGGGGCGTAAAAGATGAGTGAGTTTGGAAGAATTTTAAGAAAAGCTAAAATGTTAGATAAAGATTATGGGGAAGGATTTGGAAAATTCTTTGTTATTGTATTAATAGGTGCTGCTATTCTATTTAGTACAGTAGCAGGGTTAATATTTAATGCACATCTTAAGAAAGACAATGATGAAGAATTTTTACTAGATTCACCATCAAAATATAGAATTGTTTTAGAATTACCTAGCAAAAGTATTTATTACTATGAAGTAGATTTAACGGAAGGTACTGTAGTAAAAAGAAATGATAGTGAAGAGTATAAAAGAAGAAAAATTAAAACTATTAATACAGACATCGCTGTATTAGGTGCACTTCTTGATGAAGTAACTGGTGATGAAAATAATATCGGGTTAACAGCAGAAGAAAGAGAGAAGTTACATGAAGCAGGGTGTCATTGGATTTTTAAGGTAGAAACAAGTTCAGGAGAAGAGTATTATTTTAAAGATGTATCACAAATAGATAAACTAAGGCTTTTAATAGATGAGAATTAATAGAAAGGAATAAAAAAGTGGCAACTTCAAATGAATATAAAGATTTTATTCTAGAACAATTAGATTTGTTAGACGGAATAACATATAAAGCAATGATGGGAGAGTAGTAAATGGGAGAAATAATGAAAGTATATGGGGAAACCATATTTGATATAGGTTACCTACTTACAGCTTTAGTTATAGGTATCTATATATTGATTAAAAGCAACAATAAGCATGGAAGACTAATGGGAATTGCAACTTTAGTCTTAGGATGTGGAGATGCATTTCATTTAGTTCCAAGAATACTAAATAATTTTGTAAATTCTGATTTTACATCTGCACTAGGCATTGGAAAACTTGTTACCTCTGTAACTATGACAATATTCTATATTCTTGTTATATATATTTTTCAAAACAAATTTGAAACAAAAAATAAGAAGATAGAGTATTCTATATGGACGTTAGCAATTGTTAGGATAATTCTATGCATGTTGCCACAAAATAGATGGATAACAAATGGTGGCTCAGTAGCCATGGGAATTATAAGAAATATTCCATTTGTAATCATTGGATTAATAGTTATAATTCTATTTTTCCAAAAAAGAAAGGAAGATGACGTATTCAAAAACATTTGGATCTATGTATTATTATCATTTTTATTCTACATTCCAGTTGTAGTTGGTGCTTCATCAGTTCCAATTCTTGGAATGCTTATGCTTCCGAAAACAGTATGCTACATTTTAATGATTGTAGCATTTTATAAGGAATCAAAAAATAATAATAAAAATTCATAGAATACACAAAAAAAGGGAGAAAAAATGAAAATCTATAATGCAAGTGATTTTAATATGGTATTAAGTGAATATGATTCTATTCTAGAATTTGCAGAAGAGTGTATAAGGTATCCTGGAAGAAAAACAATTTGTTCTAAGTATGTAGAGAAAGAAGTTCAGGCACTAAAAGATAAAGGATTCTATTACACTGTTCCAATATATAGAGTATTAATAAACAACATTTCTATGTACTTTTCTAAAGTTGATGAGAATACGTTAGAATCTAGCGAAGATGTTGTTCAAGATACATTATTTGATAGGGTTGACTCATTAAAAGATATAAAAAGTACTGATCCTAATATGACTTTTGGAGAAAAGAAACATCAGCTTAGAAATTGCCTATCACATGGAAATATTGAAACTGAACTAGAAGGTAGAGCTGAAAAAGAAGAGGGTTATTATCTAGGTGAATTATCAATATTAGTAGATAATGGATTTGTAAGTGGAAAAATTCCTTCATATGACTTTAGCAAAATAGGTAAAAATGTAAAGAAGGTAGATAATTTTTTAAGAAGAGGATATGATTATCATTTAATATATGGTTTTATTGATTTTATTCCAAATTCTATAGAAGAATTAATTGATGGGATGAAAAGGATTGTCATTCAAAGAAGATATGATGATAGTTTATTACCATTTGAGCAAGTAAAATATAAGCTTTTAAAAGCAAATCAATATAGAAATAGTAAAGATTGGCGTTTTAATCCAGGTGTGTCTAATAACGCAATGAAAGCTGAAATAAAAAGTAGACTTACAAATCTTATTCGTGGTTTAAGGGGAGACTATACAAGTTTTGACTATAAAGAAGAAACAATATCCAAAGAAAAAAAGGAATTTTTGGCTAGATATACTAAATACATGACTGGAGATTCGGTAATGGAGTTCCTTAATAACCCATCAATAATGAATGAGGTTATGGAAGATTTGAATTCCGCTGATACAGATTCTTCATTAGATAGTTCTTATGTATCTGAAGCAACAATAATAGATTTCATAACAACGGTTATAGAAATCCAAAGTAGAATTGCAAAAACAATTAATGAGAAGAAAAACGTAGGATACAAAGAGAAAGAAGAAATGGCAAGTGCTATTGAAAAGTTTTCTTATGAAGGACCATACATATATACCGCTAATCTTATAGGAAAAGCTAATTACTTAATTGGCTTTATCCAAGAATTAAGCAAAGGAAATCATTTTGACTACAACGGCTTTAATAGTTTAAATGGTATTAATGCAATTCTTATAAAACATATATACAATGTTGGAAATACATCTAATGTACCAGATAATAGCTTGGTTTTAAGTGAGCCTGCCGCTGTTGGTCAAAGACAAAATAGTTCTAATTTCTTCAGACATTTTAGAAACGCTATAGCACACGGAAATTATAAAATTGAATATGGAGATTATAAAGATCCAGATTCTTATGTATTAAAATTTAACGATATAAAAAGAGATAAAAATGATCATGAAAAAATACTAAGAGAGTATAGATTTGAGTTATCACCAAAACAGTTAATTGCTATTCTCAAAGAGTATCAAGATAGAGTTAATGATAATTTAAGGACTAATAATATTGAAAATCAGTTTGGAAAAAAACTATTAGAAGATACAATAAGAGAAACTAAAGAAAACGATGGAGATCTTTTGGAAGAAATGGCTAATAATATAAAAATTGACAATGGTGAAGAAATAGAAAACTAATAATGAAGATTAGTGGTAAGAATATGTCTTATTATATAAAAAGCTAGAGCCAGAATAGATAAAATTTACACACTTTATAAGATAACACTTTTAAAGGAGAAAATTTATGAAATTTGAAATTGAGGGAAAACAAATAGAAGTATTTTATAATGAGACTGACTATAAGAAAGTTCCTGTTGTTATTCTAAATTCATATGGTGAAGAGGGAAAAAGTGTATGGGAAGAATGTCAAAAGTTAGGTACTAAAGATTTTATATTAGTTTCTATTTCCAAACTAAATTGGAGTGATGATATGACGCCTTGGGAGTGTCCACCATTATTTAAAGGTGATAGTCATTGCAAAGGCTTGGCAAACCAACATTTAGAACTAATTGAAAATTCAATAATTCCCGAGGTTAAAGGTTTTATAAAAAATGAACTTAATAAAGAAATAGACTACTTTGGAATAGCTGGATATTCTTTAGGTGGATTATTTGCACTTTATGTAGGATACAAAACAGATATATTTAAGAAAATAGTATCAGCATCTGGATCAATGTGGTATCCAAATTTCGCAGAATATATAAAAACAAACAAGATAAGTGAAAATATTGAAAAAATATATTTTTCACTAGGAAATAAAGAAAAAAATTCTAAAAATGAAACATTAAAAACAGTAGAGGATAAAACCAGAGATATACATGACTTTTTAAGTAATAATATAAATACAATTTATGAAGAAAATGAGGGAAATCATTTTCAAGATGCTAATTTTAGAATGGCAAAAGGGATTAAATGGATATTAGAATAATTAAGGAGCAAGTATGGTAAGAAAAAGGATTTATAAAGGCCATAGTTTAGTAAAAAATATTGATGATTATACAGTATTAGATATAGAAACAACAAGTTTGGATTCATATAATGGAGAAATACTTGAAATAAGCGCAATAAAAGTAAGAGATAAAAAAGAAGTAGAGTATTTTTCAAAATTAATAAAAACAAATAATGAAATAGGTTATTTTACAACAAGATTGACAGGAATCACAAATGAAATGGTAGAAAAAGAAGGAAAAGATTTAATATATGTTTTACAAGAATTTCAAAGATTCTTAGGTGACGACATTATAATTGGTCATAATGTTAATTTTGATATCGATTTTATTTATGATAGCATGGAAGAGAATTTAAACGAGTATTTAAGTAATGATTACATAGATACATTAAGAATATCAAGAAGAGTTTTACCAGAATTAAAGCACCATAAATTAGATAACCTAATTGATTATTTTAATTTGGTAAAAAGAAATGAACATAGAGCTTTAAATGATTGCATTTTAACAAATCAAGTTTATCAAAATTTAGCAAGTTTTCTATAATAATTCTATAGTTTAGAATAATTATATTGTATATATTTAAAACGATTATTTAAAATAAAAGACAAATTTAATCAGGAGTATTAATAATGGGAATATTTGAAATAAGTTTAATAGGACTCAGTCTTGCTATGGATGCTTTTGCAGTATCTATATGCAAAGGTTTGTCAATGAAAAAAATAGATTTTAAAAAAGCGATAATAATTGCTTTATATTTTGGTATATTTCAAGCATTAATGCCAGTTTTAGGATATTTTTTAGGAAGTACACTTAGTTCATTTGTTAAAAGTGTAGATCACTGGGTTGCATTTATATTATTAGCAATAATTGGTGGAAATATGATAAAGGATTCTACGGATGATGAAATAGAGAAAAGAAATGATAATGTAGATGTAAAAACTATGTTGTTGCTAGCAATTGCAACAAGCATTGATGCTTTTGCAGTTGGTGTAACATTTGCTTTTTTTGAGGTTAATTTATTATTTTCAATATCAATTATAGGAATAATAACTTTTGTATTGTCATTTTTAGGAGTAATAATTGGAAATAAATTTGGAGACAAATTGCAAAATAGGGCAGAACTTGCTGGAGGTATTGTTTTAATAATAATAGGATTAAAGATTTTGTTAGAGCATTTGGGTATATTAGTATTATAAAAAGTTAGATGTCTTATTAATTAGATTATATTTCTAATCAAATAATTAAAATATTTTATTATATTAATAAAGAATTAATTAAAAGGGGCGAATATTGAATAATGTTCGCCCCTATGATATAAAATTAATGAATAAATAATAAGTTATAAGGAGATTGAGAATATGAAAGATGGAAAAATCCCAAATCCAAATACAATAAATCCAATTAGTGGATATGATAAAGAAATATATATAAAGCCAACAATAAAAAATAAAAATATTATTGTGGGAGATTTTTCATATATTGCAGATTCTGATTTTGAAAGCCATGTAACACATCATTATGAAT
>AUXO012175424.1_pt1 | contig 23303 bp, 32 predicted proteins | sample 768731 | NCBI WGS metagenome assembly AUXO01 (sample SAMN02715735, study PRJNA202380) | gut metagenome | biome: sheep rumen | host: Ovis aries | place: New Zealand: Palmerston North | reverse complement strand
GTAAAATGCTTTGGCTCATATTTAACTGGTATTCCAGCATTCATAAAAGCTTCATAAGTATAACACTCTAATTTACTTCTAAAGTGTATTCCATACTTATCGACCTTTGTCGCATTTTTTACTCTACCTTTATTTATTTTATTAGTCATTGTTATTCATATCGTATTAGCGTTTTAGTTAACCATTGTTTTACTATTGTAAAACCATTTAGTTTAACAGCGTCTGATATATCTTTCGATTTGAATTTTTTATTTACAAAAAATGCATTTAATCCTTTATCTCTACTATAATTACGGGCTTTTTTTACACCAGTTTTATCCCTATCATATAGTATAAGTATATGTTTCCATTTACTTTTGAGATTATTTAGTATATCATCTGGTATAAATGTAGTTTCACTCGAAGCTGCTATTGCATAATATCCCATCTCATATAAACACATTACATCTTTTAAAGATTTAGTGATTATTAAAAGATTACCACCACCCTGTGGCAATTCAGCAAGTCCCTGTACGTGCCTATTTGTCAGATTGGTACGCCATTTAGTTTGTTTGGGTGCTAGCGGTCGATAGATTTTAAATCTGTCGTATACTTTATATGCAAACATGGGGCTTGATTCTTTGTAGGTACACCTGACGACGCTATTACAAAGAAAATATTTAATGCTAAACACTTGAAATTTTTTCAAGGTATCCATACTTATATGAAATTGCTTCCAATAATGTTTGTCGACATCTGTAAAAGGTTGTCTCACAATTCCAATATTAGTATTGTATGGTACAGTTTTACTTATGGTGTTTTGTTTAACTGTCATACTAGGATTAGTAGTTCGTATTATACGCAACAACTCTTTTTCTAGTTGTTGTCGTGTAGTGATTTTATTATATAACTTTAAAAACTTTAAAGCATTACCAGATTCACCGCTTCCGTGGTCTTTGAAGAATAATTTACCGCCATGTCCTCTAAATATAGCGAACGAAGGTATTTTATCATCAGTACGCAAAGGACTATTAATTAGTTTCCCTATACGTATATTACCAAGGTAATAGGAGTAAATGTCATAGTCTGTAACTTTATCTAACAAATCTCTAAGACTTGTTGTTATTGCAGTCTTCGTACTATACATTACTTATAAGCTTCTAGTTTAGTGTGCGAACGAAAGGATTTGAACCTCCAATTTTAACTTTATTAATGTTGTGCTCCGTAAGCTACGTTCGCATTTCAGGCAACGATGCGATTGCCCTAGCTATTATTGTTTTTCTTAACCTTTCTAAAAACAAACGCGCTTATGCTACAAAAATGATAGTAATTGTGTATATTCCTTACACTCAATATCGTAACGTAGATACACCGGTGTTATACTCTTATTCAACAATTATATAACATGTGTTACGGGGCTGAGTCGTGAACTCACGTATATCAACACTGCTCTATTTTACACTTATTCCCCATAGTGTCATATAAGCCCCGTAGAGCCTATTTAATTACGTTCTAAACGCTTCTTTTTGTTTCCGTGGTAAACTAATCCAGTCGTATCTTAAAAGTGTCTTAAAACGGCTTAAAATGGCTCATTTAAATTAATTTAAATTATTGTAGTGACATACAGGAGAATCGAACTCCTGCTATGTACCATATATGTCGTATAAGGGGTTTTATACAGACCCCCTTAGAACTGTTGGGCTTAGGATTCTAAGCTCCACCACTGACCATTATCCATTAAAACGGAAGGTCGTCAGCACCTGTCTGAGTCTCAGTTTCCGGAATACTATTTATAGTAAGCGGGTCACTGTTTGTCTCTTTATCTGCTACAATTGGTCGCTCAAATAAATCACGAGCAAACTTTTTAATCTGAGTCTCTGTTTTACTCATAGGTTCAACAAAGATACCATTGTTAGAAACACGAGTGTAGCCATTCTTATCGTATATTACTTTAAGTCGGAGTTTAACATCTGAACGATTAGCGATACTATTAAGTTTACTTTCAACCCACGCAATCATTGATGCAAAACTTTCAAGCTCCACTTCAGGCATAGTGTCAATATAACAGTTTAGAATTTGCATAATTCTACCAAACTGAATATCATCACGATGCTGCAAATCTTCATCGGTTTTAATCCACATATTCTTTTTATTTTGCCATTCAGTCATGGTAACTTCTCTACCATTCTTATCTGCAAATATAAATTCAATGTAATCAAGACCCGTAGGAGATTTCTTAATTTCTACATTCTTTAATACTACATCATCATTAATACCTACTGGCATATATTTTGATGTGAATTCTTCGTTGTTTACAACTGCTGTTTTTGTATTGTACATAATTCTAAAGCTTTAGTGTATAACGTTAACTTATTTTTTGTAGATTTTATCCCAATATGTTGTAATAGCCCCATTTTCATTACCAGTAGATATTACTATATCTTTACCTCTAAGGTGTGGTGCACGTGCTTCTTTAATAGAACCGTCACCACCTTTGAAACTAATGTGAGTCTCATTACCTTTTCGATATACTAAACCTACTGCATCTGCCTCACCACAGATTATTGAAGAAAGTTTACCTACCAAATCTAGTGCCATTTCTGATAGCTCTTCTCCATTATTTTCAATTTGTACGTCTTTAACATGCCCAACTAATATGAATTCATCACATAGTTCTCTGAACATATCAATAACTTTACGTACAGCTTGTCTAATATACATATAACCACTACCGTTTGGCAATAACCTTACATCATTACCTTTCCAATTCTTTCCAATCGGAGATTGTCTATATAATGATGCTGCATAAGGCAGGCACATTTCTTCCAAGCGTGTAGCGTTATCTATTGTTATTCGTTTATAAAAATTATGTTTAGTTTCGGCGTTTTTAGCGCGTATTGCCTGAGCTGCTTCACCTAAATCATTTACACTACGGCATTGTATAGCCATAGCGTCAATAAATGTAGAACCACCCTCTAAGTCTATGATAAGATTATCCTCAAGTTGTGCTAAGGCAGACGTCTTACCACTTTTTGGTCTTCCATAAAGAATTAAAAACTTAGGGTTAGTTGAAGTAGCTGGGACTTTTGTTGTTGGTAATATTAATGACATATGCTGTAAAAGGCTTTAAAATTATAATTATAGCTTAATTGTGATATAAATATTGATAATCACATTCTTCGTATCCTCAGTAAGCGTGTTGAGGAATGAAGAACTTGTAAGATCATCATAACTAAAACAATCAAAGCCAATCTGTACCTCGTCATCATAGAAGATTACCGGGATACCATTAATTTTATATCGAATGCCCTTATCAAACTTATACTTATTATTAAAGCTATAGTTTGCAAGAGTTTTGGCAGCCGTAATGAAGTCAATATCATTCTTCAATATGCTACCAAGATTAATAATAATCTTGTCTTTTGTTGTACTCTTCGTATTACTCTTATGCAAATATGGGTTGTTACGCATTATATTAGACAAAATAAGGTCATCGAGAGCCTTAGAAGCGTTGTAGTTGTTATTACTGGCGTTGTTCTTATTATTAATCTTAAAAGTGTATTTTTCCATAATTTCAGCCTGTTAAAATGTTGTTACTTCCCGTCTCAGCATTCTATCAAATTATTGAATTTAAGGTCGTTCTCGAATGTTAGTATACATGGTTTTCCTGCATCTCTATTTTTAAGCATGTGCATGTATACCATATTTTCTGTAGGTAGATGATTTGGACCGTATTCAAATATGTTAAGTATTTCAGGTCTATGTATTACTAATACATAATCACTTGCCTGAAATAAAGCATCAGATGATGAAAGATCACTACGCATTGGGTAATGACTGAGAGGATTGTTAATTCTTTCAGGAGCTTCTATGTTTCTATTCATCTGAGCAAGTTGTATTATAGAGGTTAGTGGTAGTTTTTTAGCTTGTATAAATACTCTTTCGAGTTCACTAATGGTCTCTATTATTGAACCAACTTGTTTAGTTAGTAAAGCATGATCGTATATAATTACGAAATGCTTATTAGTACCTTTTACGTACTTATCATAGAAGTTAAATATAATATCCTTCACTTGCGTGGGCGTAGTAGGACTATCTACAAAGTAGATTGGATACGCCTTTAGCTGGTTAGATACAGCAATGACCTTTTTAAAAGTATCGTCATCGAGGTCCTTTTCAGAACTATACAAGGTAGAAGTCGTTTTCCTAAGCTTATTAGAAAGCGTTCTTCCTACTTGCCTAAACCCAACCATCTCTAATGAGAAGTTTAGGATAATTATATCCTCCTGAGGATTTAAATCAACAATATCAACGGAAACTTCATTAGCCCATGAAGATTTTCCTGATCCAGAAATTCCAGCTATGGTATATACGGTATTTGGCTCTATACCTCCCATACACTGTTTATTAAACTTTTCCCAACGAGTCTTTAGAGATACAATAGAATGATCTCTTCTACCTGCAATGTAATTAATAGCTTCTTGCGCTACAGTAGATATTGAACGAACTGGATTATATAAGTTCTGTTCCATAAGATTCTTTTTGGTTAGTTTGTGTATCATTCATTTCTTCTTCCGACTCTTCCCACTGGTGGTCTGTTAACCATTTCCACATTGTCTTAAAATAACCTAGCTTGCCTTCACGCATCTTTTTATCGATTTCGTATTTAAGGCAATTGTTAATATGTTCAGCATAAGCCGAACTATTTCCAGTGTATACATTATACAAATGTCTACATTTATTTAGGTTAGTTCTTAGGTAGGATTTAGCTCCATCTGGTCTAAGAACATATTGTGGGTACATCTCAAAGAACTGATCAAAGTAACTTTTTTCCGGCGTTACTAATTTCAATAGCTTATCAGTTGGTTTGTATGTATTTGTATTACTCTTCTCGATCAGAGTAACAAAGTCGTTGTCGATTAAGTATGATATTTCTTCGTCGCTAATAAGGCTGACTAATTTGCGGACGTCTTGATTTGGCTTTTGATTCTTATCCAATACCATACTTAGGAACACAAGTTGATTCATGTTGATTTTTTCTGGAATGTCCAGAAGTTTTGTGTTAATTTCAATAATCATCTTTTATACGCAAGGTGAACAAGTTGGTTACTAAAAGAGTTCGAGTTGCTGGCAACAAAAATCATCAATTATTTTTTTAGCTTCACTAATATAATAACTATAATTTATGTTGCGTTGTTCTATTGGTTTACCATCTAATTCGTTTAGAATTGTAACACCAGATTTAGTAAGCATATTTGTATAAGATTTATTGCCTACTTCATCTGTTTTTACTTTATATAGGTATTTACCATTTGTAGATGCATAGAATCTATTAATACGCTGTACTGGTTTATCACCATACTCTACATTAAACTTCTTATCTACTCGTTGTCCGATTAGAAAGTCTAGTATATTCTTATCGTTCTTAATATATTCTACTACTGATTGTCCTGTTAAAAAGTAGTTTATTACAGCTTTTGGGATTACGACTGGTGCTAATCCTTTCCCAAGTTTTGTATCTGTAATAAACATACCTTTCTTTTCTATCAGTTCAGGGTTTTTAGATTGGTTATAGCCCTCAACGATCCCGAAATAATCGTTGATTGCGTACTGATAAAACGCTTCATAGTTGTTTGTTTCAAAAGACAATTTTGTAATATGCTCAATTTCGGAGATTGCTTTATTAACATTCTCTCGTTGACACTTTTGAGCTACATACATAACACCATCTGTATTAACCTGTACAATCTTACAGCCTAATTCCAGTAGACGGTCTACTAACATAAGTAGAACTAACTGACCATTTATTCGTATTTTAAATACAGTAAACGGGTCATACATCCAACTTGTCTCTTGTTGCATTTTCCCTGTAACAGAATTAAGAGTTAATTTAAGAGCCTCACTCTTTAATTTCTGTCCACTATGTTTTGCTTCTATTCGCTCATTATAAATACGCGTATATACTTGCAAAAAACTTTCTCCTAAGTGACGAGGAATCCATTTATATTGTACTATAAATGAAGGGTACATAGACGCCACATCACTGTGCCCTATATATTCAGTCTCACTTGGAATGAATATCTTAGGTTTATTGATGGAGTGTAAACCTCCAACTCCTATAGAATAACATACATTTGAGAGAACAAACTTCTTCTCATAGCCTTTGCGCTCTTTTGAATACACTATTTGGCTCTTCATGTCTTCAAGAACGGCTTGTAATTCGGGGTTTTTATAGTTTATAGTTGGTAAGATTACATCTTTTAGTGGTATAAAATCCATTGGTGATGACATTTGTTTCACCGTCCACTCTTTAAGCCCTGTGGATTTACAGTATTCTTTTAGTAAGAGTGTTTCCCCGAATTTTACACTGTCCATAGATAATGCATCTATACCATACTCTTTATCTATAAATAATCGTAGAGCTATCAACTTATCACATCGTCTTAATAGTTCATAAGTTGATTCTACGTCATTAATGTTATATAATATCATATCGTCTATAGAATCTATGGGTAGATATTTTGTAAAGTCCCCATCATATTCTTGTACATTATTATAGTGCATAGTTAATTGCATTTCTTTAAGACCTACGCGTAACTTGCTACTAAATAACATAGTAAGTAAATCAAAACTATTGAAGTAATTACAATATTTCCATTTCTTAAACTTACTATCGTCACCTTCCTCTGAGTGCACTATACATGATGATAGATTATATAGAGATTGACATATTTCTCTTCTACTTAGGTTATTCATAACATAGTGGTAATCTATAATATAGTTTATCACAACGTCATCATAATGATGATTATTATAACCGCAGAATATCTTGTCAGCACTATTATAATAGAAATAATCAACTAATTCATCTAACTGATTTTTTCTATCACTGATTTCAAACTTATATAGTTCATTATTCTCAGTATCTTTACATGTACAATGAAAACAATTTAGGAAGATTTCAATGTCGTATACTACGACTTTCTTCTCTCGTATTACCATAAGTGCATGACGTTTAGTAATTAATAGTATACAGTAGAGGAATCGAACCTCTATTTATAACCTAACTGTATATGATTAAAAATTCCGTAGCATACATAATTGTATAACTACGGAATTAATTTTATGCAGCTGGTAGTATTATTCTACCCCTGCCATCTTTACCTTTTAAATTTGCTGCTATAAACGTATCATTTTTTGCAAATTCTTCATTGGTAATAGATTGAGCTATTGATATTACTTTAGCAGTATTGTCAAGCTCATTTACATTTTTAGCGAGGTTCTCATCATCTTCAATTTCTGCTAATTTAGAATTTTTATATGAACCTTCACTATTTTTATATCTACCTGTTAGTGTAAATTTGTTGTCATAAATCTTGAGTACAAACTTGCGAATATGGTCAATAGCTTCATTACGTTTTTCTTCCCATTGCGGCATAAACTCCTTTTCAAAGAGATCTTTTGAACCATCATTTGTTATAGGTTTTGGGTTATTTTTCTCCCACTTTTTAAGTTTATGCTGAACATAAGCGTTTATATAATCTGCTTTTGACATTTGTGGTATAGTATGATTAATATACTCTGATGTAACTTTTACTATATCTCCACGTGTTATAGACAATCTCTTACCATTTTTATCGCGTTTGGTAATGTATTCTCGCTTTTTATGAGCCTTTTTTAGCCTCATCATCTTACCTAACTTCTTAAGGTCTTCATTATATTTAAATTTAAAGTCTTCTTCTGTATGCAATACTACAGCATCATCTATTGTGATTCCAGCTTTCTTTATTGCTGCATCTATAATATTGTATATGTGTTTATAAGACATTGTACGTCTATTGCCCCTATTTGTATGTGTAACGTATTTCTGTCCATACATCTTACATAGTTCTTCTATTTGGGCATAGTGTAGTTTTCTAACGAATTCCTCACCTTTGCTGGTTTTCATAAAGGTTGTTAATTTTTCTACTATATTGTCTATCTTAGATACCTTTTTAAGTCCTTTTTTTATATCTGTATTTTTCATTTTGATAATGTTTTAGTTAATTAAGCTGCATCCTTGAAATTGAGTGTCTGTTCCTGAACCGTATGATGTACAGAATCAGTCTGTTTAAGGGCAATTGCTTGCGCTGTACGGCTTTTTAATGCCTCAGCCTTACGATTATTATGTACTGCCTTTTTAACACGCTTAGAAAGCTTTATTTGGCTTCCAGAAGGATAGTGATTCCCAGTTTTTCTATGTACCGGTTTAGGCATACTCTTCTTCTTGTCATTTCGACTTTTGCGTGCTTTGAATTTACTAATGTTTTTCTTTTTGCGGAGCTGTTTAGCTGCTTTCCTAACTTCTTGTGTATTGACTGTCGGTTTCTTTTCATTTGCCTGTTCTTTAAATTCTATAATATTTTCTATTGATGCTGTCTTTATTTTATTTACGTTTTTAATTAACTTATCAATAGCGTTATTATTAGAGATTGCATATGCATGGTCTCTAAATGAAGCACCCATATCAATACTTTTGCCTAAAAGATTGAGTACTTTCTTACGAGTATTCTCATCTTTATATATTATGTTAATTCGTTTCATTTTGATAATGGTTTATAGTGTTAAACATACTAAACATTCGTTTTAAGGGCATTTTAAAGCGATCTGACGGCTTTTAATGCCATTCTGGTATAATTATACGCTTAGGAAATAAAATGGCTTTAAAACGAATTTCTGTGACTCTGTTGGGTCATCGGTCCCAATAGCTACCCCTATATTTGTAGAAGAGTCTATATTAATTTACATTATATTGAGTTAATCTCTCCAATACTATCTGCGTCGTCTGTGATTTCGATAGTAGTAGAGTCATTAAACTTAGCAATTTCTGCATCATACTTATTGGCAAGCAGCTGCAGATCTTTCAATAATGAATTGATCTTAGCCGAACTAAAAATTTCACGCTTACCAGTTCCCTTTAAACCCTTTTTAGATTTCTCTTTTGGGTTAATAGTACTACTTGCAAGAATAGTTTTCCAGTGAGCAATAGCTTCTTTAGCCTCGCATGCTGCATAAATTGTATAATAATGTGTCTTTTTTGACTCATTAAAGTCAAACTTTGTAATGCCATTGTTGATAGCATTGAGCATAAGCTTAACTTTAATTCGTGTGTTTGATAACTGTGTAATCCGGTTATATAAAGCCTTTAAATCCAATCCTGAACCTATACCAGCTTTAATAGCCTTATTAGACATTACATTCTCATTCTTGATAATACGCCAAGAATCTGTAATAGTGTCATCAATCTTTTTACGAGTGATAATAATATCTTTTGAATTCAACTTCATTGATTTAATGTTATTCATACATTTTTGATTAAATTAAACTTCAGTGAATTCGAGAACTCGTCTACCTACTTAGTTCTAATATACTTACTCAAGGTATAAAAGAAAATACAAGTATATCTCTGGGGGGACAAGTCGCAACCCGTCCCCCCTTGGAAACCCGCAGATTTCCGTTGGGATAAACTTATATTGAATGTGAATATTGTTCTTTAGTCGATTGAGTATTCCCTCAAGGTATATTATACTCTTGATAAATATTGTATATAGTGTTAGTATCACCCACAGATTCCACTAACTAATCCTCGCAAAGATTATAATTATACTCTATTTACCATTACGTACTTTAAACCCAATTGGTCCTACTATAATATCAATCAAAGGATCTCCAACTGAATCAGTGATTGGTATAGATTTACGTTCACCGTTTACATTAATGTTAATGACTTTATTTGTATTTCCAGAGTAAGCCTTATTTACGTTCGGTTCCTTCGTTTCCCGCAGATCCCCTCGGAGATCCGTAACAGTCGACAAACTACCTTCTGTACAAACATGTCGTGCAACATCAAACAAACGATCAACAACCCAATCATACTGATCTTTACGAATAGCCTTTTCTGCTATTTCATTACGGAGACCTTCGTATACGACTGTACTATTAGGTCCAGCCATATCAACCAATGCGTCCCAACACCTAAATGCAAAGTCTTGGAATGTTATGGTATCCTGACATTTAATTAGCTGATTCCACCAATAATAAGGTGTCTTACCTAAGATTATTTTTCCGTCGTTACGTACGGTACATATCTTATACTTTTCCTTGTTATCAGCATCTTCAAATACACGTGATGAAATCTTATTATCAGTCAGTAGCCATTTTATAGCAGTTATACTGCGTTTACTTAAGCTACCTCCCATAATTAATCATTATCAGAGTTATTCTTTTCAACTACAATTGTAGCCGCTGCATGCTTTGGAGCAGGGTCGATCTGAGGAGTAGAAGCTATAAGCTCATTCTCATAAACCTCTACCTTCTTATTGTTCTGATTGATTGCATCCTTAATACCAGCTACTTGACGATTCAGACGATCGATCAATGCAGTTACTCTATTGAGTTCATCTACATTATATGCATTAATAAACTTAACGAGCTTGGATGCATTTGCAAAAATAATACTCTTATCACCTCGCAGTGCCTTAGCAATACTTTCCTCAGTTACGAGACCGGTTTTCTCCATGTCATTAGATACAGGAATGGCAACCTCATTCTGTTCGTCACCTTCATTCAGGTAAACCTTAACAGCACCAGTAGGATCTGCCTTTATAACTGCACTCAAAATTTCATGACCGACAATACGGTAACGACGAGGAGACCTATTTGTAATCAGCTCAATATTACCCTCTTGCTCAATTCTAGTCTTATCCTTATCAAAGTCGGGCCAAGACTCACGTACCGAAGTAGTAAAATACTTACCAGCTAAGTTTGAACCAATCATTCCTATCTTCTTTCGATGCGTAGCGACTACACTATTAATATTTACTTCCATAATTTATCCTATTTGACATCGTGGTTGATTCCACCAACGATAAATTAACAAATGTTATGTATTTCTATAGCTCATACTGCTTTATATAAAATTATTTAGTTATTTGTTCGATTTCTACTTATATATAGTTTGCACCAAGGAATCATTTGTTCATCCTCGCTTTATATATTATTACTGTTTATGATAATTCCTAAGCGTACTCTACAATATTGTATTTCCTCTGGCTGTGACGTAAAAATGCTACCAGTGTGAAGCTCACATAAACAACGAATCCAAACGGTATGGATACCAAAGTCGTTGATAATAATATACTGTTCTGAAGCTACGAAAAATGGCTTAAAATATATATGGTAATTCAATACCGAAATCTACTAAAATAACACAGTGCATGACGTAGTTTTTGTATTATATTATAAATAAAATAACTATGAGATCACTATTTAGGTTCCCATATTAACCTTCGATACAACTAATGCTCTTAGTATTACTACGTTGACAAAATTTTGTATCATACTAACATGTCTTGTAATATCCTTGTTCGTACTTTCCTAATACGACAGACACTACTGATTGTTACTTAACCACAGATTATCTCTGATGTTAACTACATTTACAGCTGTAGCCAATTTACTGTTTCCTCTGAATAGTACTGGCATAGGCATCATACTATTCTCTTACTCTCTAAATTACACAAAATGTGCATTAGTTACTTTGCCTCATTCAAAAGTGAGGTACGTGAGGAGTACGTTTCATTATCGGACATGCTATGTGCATTTACGGCTTTATTTTAAAGTTTGCTCTTTATTTGTTATTTATAGTACACGAATGTTCCTGATTTCAACAGATACATCTTGTCACCCACTTTATTCAAACTATTAATGTATAGAGACAGTATACACTAATTTCCTGTACTTATATTAAAGTACGTATAAATATTATCCTAAAGCTGCCCATTTGTGATGTATTTCGCTCTATAGCCTACAAACCACGGTTGCTTGCGTGCGTGCGCTTCTCTGACGTCTATTTTGCTTTAAACACCGGTCGGTACTCGGTTTTCTGACTTCAGCTGCTTCCCATACAACGGGAGCTAAGGTTTCTAAACCTTATTCTATTATTACGCCTATCAGGGGACACCAATTTTTGTTAATAAAATGTTTTCGTATTCGTTCAATTAAATATTTTCATATTGTGCTGTAAATATATGTATGGGTACTCCACATGCAATTTATAGTTTACTACTCTACAGGGATTACATGATATGGCAACCAAATGGATATAAACAATATTATCTTCATTATTGAACAAGTAGAGGATGCTGGTTACAACTGGGATGCTGCCCTTCAATCTGTCTACTTTTATATTGACGGTTTGCATATATAAATAATGCTGAGGGAGTCACCTCATCTTCATTTAGTTAATGTGAACAACTTGCTAAAGGTTGTACAACACATTCTTTATATCAGACTTATGAACGCGGTCTCGTATCGCGTAACTCTTTTGGAGTATATGAGATTGCCCTACTCATCCGTTCGTTTTACTTTTATATACCGCATAAATGAACAAAGCCTGGCGGTCTATTTGTAGTAATAGTATAACTTCAGTATGATTATTCTTTACCCCATCTCTGGCACCCCTTCAACGGAGTTGTGCTGAATCAAACAGCAAGGACTTATCCTTCATACAGCATAGTTACGGTATACTCGTGCAGTAGTATGTTCTACACATCTTGTTATATCACTCTATCCTACAATATAAGTTTTTCATCCCTCAATGATAGCTTTGGAGGCTACTGACACTGGACTAAGCATAGTGATGTTGATACATTATTGTAGTTTGGAATTACAATAAGTTCAGCTCGTGTAACGTAATTTTATAGTTAGTATCATTGCTATAAATCTATCGATACGGTTTGTTTTGCATGGCTACCTACTTTTAAAGACCATGACTTATGCGTCTTCCTTATTTAATATCTCCAAACGGTTCTCATATTAAATGTTAGGGTTAATACAACGCTCTCCCTACTTACGTTAAATTTTTCAAGTTTAACGCATTTCATCCTACCTTTTGAGTTTCTCGCCACTTGAGGTGGTTAACATATTCTCGGATCAAGTTCTTTTCGCCCTAGGCTAATGAGACCTAACTAAAATGGCTAACTCAGCTACCCACAGTAGACTGATGGAGTGATTTACGTTTTTGGTATTCAATGTCAGAAAGAATGTCGACTTTCCCTCTAACATCAAATATTTCATCCAAGGTTTTCTCCTCACGAACCTTTGGCTGTTCTACTAACAAATAAGGTACAAACAACGTATCTTTCTTTGTAACTACACTAGGTGCCATAACCTTTGTAGTTGTATTATAAACGATCTTTGGTATAGATTGTTTATATGAGTTGCTCTGCTGACGTGTTACATAAATAGTATCATGTATTACGTCATGGATATTACTGTGAACAGTATCGTTGTTCACAGGCATGATACCACCATATGGAGTAGGTAATACTCCTGCGGTAATCTCTTGGACTCCTGGTGGTCCAATGGATAACTTAGTTGTAGATATAGCAATAGAAATACCAGCTATCATAAATGCTATACTACAAATTACTGTTGTAAATCGTCTCATAACTTTGATAGTTAATCTCCCCAGAAAAACTTATCTATTTTACTTTTTACGCTACTTACAATTTTTGAGACATGAGATTTAATTGCAGTAGCTACTATTTTTTTTGCTCTTCATCCTTATCTTTCTCTTCTTCTGGCTTGTAAGGAACAAGTTCCGAGAGATTGGATTCGTCATACTTTGTATTACGATAAGCTGGAGTTACAAAATAGTTGGTAATGATACCTGCATACTGGGTAATGTTATAATCAAGATTACTGTACGTAACGGTCATATCAATATCGCCATAAAAAGCTTTGATAATGCCGTTTACAATACGAAGAGCGTCTTTGTGATACTCATCAGAATTATCATGAAAAGCAACCATAAGATGGTCTACAATACTAAAGTCTGGGTTTGCCAATGACTTAAGTATATTTGTATAATGCGTAATAGCATTATTACACTTTTCAATCTCATTTTTATTCTTCTCAACATCCATAGCAGCGATACTCTCCTTATAGGAGTTCACCTTGTCTTCACAATTCCAAGAAATGATGAACTTAACAATGTCAGCAATGCGTTGATCATCATAAGATGGAATGCCTGTGTTCTTGTTACGAGATGAATTGTACAGCATGAGGAATGGAAAAATTGGACTTTTACTTACGGATGTAAAAGTAACCATTGCCTGACCAATTCCATTGAATACCAATGTAGGCTTACCTGCATACTTACGAATGATGTCAAGGTAATCCATTGTGGTATATGAATTCAGCTTAGCTAACTTATCCTTATCTTCACCAGCCTGAATTTTTAGGTAAGACTGTATGAATTTTAATACACAATCGATCGTATTGAATGGACTCTTAGAACCTCTGACAAATATATGTTGAATAGCTTGACTAAGCTCTTCATCTGTCTTGATCTTAGTTGGATCTACTTCTACAGTTTCAGCAGCCTTAGTTTTTTCAGCTTTAGCTTGAGATTTAACTTCTTTAGAAATATTTTCCTTAGTTACTTGTACTACAGCGAGATCTTCTTTATTCTCTTCCTGAATACCTGCCTTAGCCTGTTCTTGCTTTGTAGGAGCTGGGAGGGCTGCAAGTTCTGGTAGATTAGTGATACCCATATTCTTCGCAATATCAAGGAGTCCTTTATACGAAGCTGGATTACGCTTAACAATCATAGAGAATGTGCCTGTACCATTTACAGATTCATCTATTGCTACACTCATCACGGTGGCGTCAATGATGGAGTTAATGCCTGAAATGAATTCTGGTGTATAAGCATCTTCTGCTATTGGATGTTCGATATATCTACGCTGAAGAAGATCTGCGTAACGGACTTTTGCGTCCTGAGACATTGAATCAGTTTTCTGTACTACAGTTTTTGGAAGTACAGTTTCAACCTTTGCGGTCTCTACCTTGCCTTCTTGCTGTATTACCTTTTCTTCTTTAGTCTCTACTACTGGGGCTTTAGCTCCTATTTTAGGTGCTTTATTAATCCTCTTTGTTTTCTTTGCCATTTTGATAATGATTTTAGAAATTAATACTTGTGATATATACTTTAAATACATGTCACGTTAATAATACTTTGTTAAAGAGATATTGTTTACGTGGTTTATATACTCTTCAACTAGTATCAAAATAATTAATCTGTTGTATGTACTCACCTCCGGAGCACTTACCTGGAACATAAGCTAACTTACTGTCACGAACAGAAGTGACCTGACCTACAGGTGTAGGTACATAGGTACCCTTAGTGTCAAATGGCGTGCTGCTGAGTAAATCAACAGTAGCTACTTGAGACACCTGTATGGGTCCTGTCTGTGTAAGTTCTTGCTTTTCCTTGCTGTTTTTCTTGTTATTCACAAGTTTAGCAGCAATTGTTCCTCCTGTAAATCCTGCGAACAATGAGATTAGCAGAATCCAGAACAACTTATTACTTTCATTATATCTTGCGATACAGAAAATAAGAGCTATTCCAATGAGAAACGTAAGTAAGATCATAATTACATGTTTTTAAATTGTTTACGAATACGCTTACGCGTTCTAAATAATACTGATTTTATAGTACCAGTAGGTACATTCAGTATTTCACTAATTTGTACAACTGTTAAGTTTTCTACATAAAATAGTTTATTTATCTGCCTATTAATAGGAGGTAAATCTTCAAAGCATTGAATAATCCGTTCATATGTCATACGATTGATTAGGTCGTCTTCCGATGAACTTAATGATTTATCTGGCTGTAATCGGCAGCTTTCTTTATCAAAAGATACATTCTTAGCTTTGATTCTACGTAGATAGTCAATAGCTGTATTTTTAGTGAGTATTCTCAACCATCCCCCAAATGAGGAATAATCTACGAACATCGAGAGTTTATCGTGTACTTTTAGAAATACTATATTTGTAACATCTTTAGCTTCATCAAAGTCTTTTATATACTTTAATAGTAATGATTCTACAAATGGTTTGTACATCTTAAATATACGATTAAAAGCCAGTTTGTCACCAGCTTGAGCTTTTTTGATAATCTCAATCTCTTCTTTAGTTATTTTTGAAGAGTTATCCATATATCAACATATTAAAATGATTAAACGTATAATGTTCTCATTGATGGTTATTAGTACTAGTGTACGTAGTAGTCATCAGCTACATAGTGAATGTATGAGGTAATAAGCCTCATACACCCTAAAATGGAAGGTCGTCAAACGGGTCAATAAACGGTAATTCTTGGTTTATAATACGTCTTTGTTCCCGCTTAATTCCTAGAACCAACATGTCATGCAGTGAAATAGATAAGTCTTTATCTGATAACTTATTAAGCATACCTGTAGCAATTCTTAGTTTTACACTGGTAGTTACAAAGTCATCTTTATAAAGATTAAGTACTATATTCTCATTAACCCAATGTACTATTTTACGTACATTATGATTAATGAGACATGCTGCGGCATGTTTAGGAGAGATTGGGTTAAAAATATTTAAACTATTTAACATTGTATGTTTGTCATAACTTAGATGATCATGCAAATATTCATATTGCTCTCTCAACGGTAAGTCTGTTACATATCTTATTAAACAGCTGTTTATACCTTCAACCGTAGTGTTAACAATGTGTGAGTTGGTAGACTCACGCTGATTAAATTTGGAAAGTACTGTGAACATAATTCCATTAAATAATACGTATTAAGAACTTTATAAGTTTATTACTTACATCTGCACCTAATGCGCTTGAGTACTGATCGGTTAATATTGAAGTTATTTGTTCTTCAGTATAACCTAAGTCTCGTAGAGATTCAATATTGTTTTGAATATAAAGTAGATTCTTTTGTAACCAAAGAACCCAAGTTTCTACCCATTGCCAATATTGTACGTATGATGGACTCAATTCGTCCCAATTAATGCTATGATGAAAGTCTACATGATAAACAATATGTTTATTTCCATGTTTATCAGTTCGACATGTTTCTCCAAGTATATGTTTAACAGTGAATGATTTATCACTATTATTTGTATACGGATGAATAAACTCATCATAGACATAATCTACCCAGCGTTGTTTAGCTTTGCAGAATTTTAAAGCTATATCAATGGTGCTTGGTATACGATCGCGTAACATGGCTTTGTAGCCACCTGTATTTATATGTTTCATAGTGGAGGAGTGAGAACTTCAAATCTCGTAGTACTCAAAAGTCTTGATAAACAAACTCATGTAAAACCTATTATTAATATTATGATTATTTTGAAAGTGTTTGTACCAGCTCCCCCATTTGTAGACCACTGTCGTAGGTCTACGTTCCACGTGACTTATACTTACGCTACGTGAGTATAGTCAACAATATTATTAGTATTGTCGTTTATATATGCTAATGTCCTTAACGTATTTACTTCCACTGTGTTCAATGCCAGTCAGGCCCTTGTGTGTTTGTGTTAGTGGACCTGAGGGGAGTCGAACCCCTGTCACTACAGCTTACCTCATACAGACAATAGTTTTCTATTGTGAATGTCTTGATGATCGGTCAAAACACTCGATTTAAGGCTATTTAAATGCGTTCTAAGCGACTTTCTCCTTCTTCATGGGTAGCTATTCCAGAATTGGGGTAACAGAAGCTTAGAGAGCAAATAAATAAGCCTTAAAACGTATATATTGTACAGTGATCCATTGATATAAAATGCTTATGGGTTGTACTACTATTTTTGATATAATAAAGAAAGTAACCAAGCCTTATTACCTATTTATAATAATGACTTACTTAGACGTATAGTGCGCTTTATTAATTGTTTGATCAAATAGATGTATAGTTTATACTGCGTACATACACAGTTTTATATCCACACATGACATATAGTGCTTAGTGTATATAGTCAATTCTATATTTATGTCTCGACACCAGCAGACTCACCGCCTCTATGGAATCACACGAGTTTTCATTAAGGTATGACGTAAAAGTGCTTACCCCGGATATAGTGAGATTAATAATCCCAATCGAAACACCAGTATACTCCGTGCTGTTCTTGTAGACGATCGTGATACTTAGAGAATGTCCTATTTACCTCACGAACTTTCTCAGCATTTTTATTGTCGAGTTCGCGAAGCTTTTCATCATAAAGATTGTAGTCAAGTGTAGGTTCAATTCTGTCACCTTTCTTATACTTTCCACCATCTTTCTCTTCAATACCTTCTGCAATACCGCCAAAGAGCATTGTATACAGTGCATCTTTTCCATGCAAACGCTCTTTCTTTAGCTTTGCAAGTTCTCGATCTCTACGAAGTTCGAGTAAAGCAAGTTCTTTCTGATACTGTGCTTTACGCATACGTTCTTTGATCTTCTCCTTTACTTTTTCATCACGTTCTTTCTCAAGTTCAGACTTTACTGAATCTGAAATCTCAAGATTTACTTTGTTTCGCTTGTCAATAGTGTCAAGAATGTTATCTTCAGGAGATACCACTGCTGTTGCTACTGCTTTCTTTTCTTCTTTTTCCATTTTGATAATGTTTAAACGTTAATAAATTTATTCTTCTACTATATGTACATTATAATTGTATAATGTGCTTATTCCAGATTTATGACTTGATTCAGCGCATATTGGCACTAGTTTATACTTTGTGTAAGATAGCTTGTTAAATGCTTTCTTAGCTGCTTCAGCAGAAGTTTTAGTTGGATACCAACATTGTGTTAATAATGCGCCACTTTTACCATCTGGTAATCGTTCTTTTAGATCTAATCTATACATAATCTTCTTTTTCGATCTTAAATACTCTGTCTTTGTTTTTGTCATAAGCTTTTAGCTTAACATGACCTTTACGTTTTTTAGGGCGTTCTTCAACTCCCTTATGATCTTTTATTGTACGTGACATAAGACTTGTTATTTAATGATTGCATAAATACCATCTATGGTTTTAAGATAGATTAAAGTAAATTTGTATAATTTTAACAGAGATTCGCTTAAAAGGTTACGCTTTGTTGCAATAATACGAATAGCATTTTTTATTTGGACAGATACATGTGGTTTTTCATTGTATATATCCTGCATTATAGCTGCTGTAAATTTAGGTATTGCGAGAGTTCCCTCTTTCAGATATTTACTATAACGTGTCCCTAAGAATATTACAGCACTATCTTCAAGAGATTGTGTTTGGTCAGCTACTTTGTGTGATAGCATATCTTCAGTAGCTGCGGCTGCGCATTGCTTTACAAGTTCGTCTTCATCGAAAGTATATGCTTTAATATTATCTACGTTTATAGTAGGATCTGCATTAAGCATAACGCTTACAATTTTAGATTGTGTTTTCTCTGTAAGTTTGTCCCCATCATAAATGAGACAATAGATTCTAGTATTCTGCATTTATCGTATCTTTTAATGTTGTATCTTGTTTACTACTATTTACCGTTACTTGTGTATTTGTATTTGATGTTGGTACTGGTAAATTTTCATAAACATCAATGTTATTTAAGTATTCGTCAACAATGTCGTTGATTGTAAATGTAGGCTTTTTACGTTGTACTACAGATGCTACGTTGTCCATTGTAAAAATTGACATTTTTGATAGAATACTATCGTTAAAGTGCTTATCACGTAGCTGTTGAACATACTTTTCAAATTCGTTAACTGAATTAAATGTAGGTTCTACTACAGCTGTGACATTAATAGAATCTAAAGGTTCTGTTTGTTTAGTAGGTGAACCTTTACACGAAGTTAGATGTATTGTTAAAATACATGCTAACATTGCTGTAAAACACAGTAAAATCTTTTTTCTCATGTTTTGATAACGTTTAATGAGGTTGGATTAATTATTAATTGCCCAGTTTTATAAAGAACTTGGAATAAACTTAATGGTAACTATTTAAGGACTTAAACCTATATGTACGTCTAACGTATATAGTTTAAAATACACCTATCTTCACAGACAAGTGTATTAATTAGTGTAATATTCATTTAACAAATAAAATCAACCATAAAAGCATACTCACGTATACTTAACACCACGCTTGGTGTAAGGACGATAATAAAATACAACTAAAAATATAAAACACTTAACCAATTTAATAAAAGATATAATTTGAGGTTGAGTTCGGTTTTGCACCTACGCCACGCTCATTTGTTTTATTTAGAAGACATGTGTATAAATTATTCTTCAAAATATGAAACGTACGTACTCAACCAGGCTCAATGTCTTTTAAATTGTTTATTAGCCTTAGTTCACAATCGATTTTATTCTAATGAATAAACAAGTTAATGTACATCTTCTCAGCATTCTTTACCCCGGCTTGAAGTACGGTCGTATACTCTTGTGTACTTTAAGAGTATAGGCAGCTTTACTTGTACGCATAGTGAGTATGACTTACGTCATACCCCCTATGCAGTGAGAGTTTAATAATCATCATCTTCAAAAGTATCATAGAAGTCTTTGAGAACTAACAATAACCATATTGAACCATATGCAGACATTCCAACTGTTGAGAATGTATACACTACTGTAATAAGTCTAGATAGTTCCCACAATGCTTCACAGTGATCAAATAGTTCAGCTAAACAAAATAACCCCAATAGAATTAGTGAAATTGAGTAAATCATGTTGTAGTAGAACCAACCATCAGTATATTTCTTCATTTAATCGTTCTTTAATAAATTCATATTCATTTGGATCAATAAAATAAGACTCTACTGGGAATATTTTATGTTGATCACGAGTATCCCCAATATAATAGTCTTCTGACGAGAGTACGCATAAATCATATGATTTTGCAGATGTTCCTGACTTTAACGTTAAGTTATATTCCACGCATAGTTTACGTAATTTACGTACTTGCGCATGAAATCTACGTTTTTCGAGTTCTGTAGCTGACATAACTCTATGTGTTTGAATTGCCATATTTAACTCTTTTTAGGATGATATTGTTTTCTATACATGCCAAATGTTCAGATGACTTTGTATTGTCACACTTTATATTTGGACATGTATAGATATTATTTAAATCGCAACCCTCACATAGTAATGTAGCTTTGTATGCTTTATAAATAACATTATTTATACAACAGAACTTACCAAGTTTTGGGGTTTTCATATTTGTGTGATTTAGTATTCACTATTACACGTATTGTAGGTATACTATTTTTAATTACCTTTTCTATTGTGTTTATTTCAAATACCATGTTACCACCTTTATTTGTAAATATACGTATTAAGTCATATGGTTTAGAAAAAACAATTTTTGATTGTGAAAATGGTAAATATATGTTAATGTAATCCGCACGATAATACAATGCAGTTATTATATTATCATATTGTCTTTGGCTTACGATACTGTGTAATATTATCGCATTAGTACATTTATTTTTATGTATAAGCTCTGAAGTTCTAAAGTAACCACGTGGAAGTATTTGTATACAATTGTAGTAATCTTTAGTACAGGCTATTATACGTAGAAATCTTGTATCTATCTCATCACTAACTTTTATAATTTTCCCAGTTTGTTTCATTTTCGTAATACTTTAACAAATTTAACTTTGTACCGGATAATACCTGTAATAACCCCATTACGTAGACGTATTGCAAGAGATGGCGTTACATTGTTCTTTATACATACTGTAATGTAGTTATACACTGTAGATGAAACAGGGATAAGGTCAGAAATACCTTGGTGTTCGTCATTGTAAACAGCATATATCTTAGGTTTCCCTGTTGATGTTGTTGTTTCAACAAACTTTTGAATTGATGTGTAGTTACAAGCCATCGTGTCAATGACAGCTGGTTGACGTGTTTGTGCACACGCTCTAGTACTAACTACTAAAAGTACTAGTAATAGAAACAGACCAAACCAATGACCTGGATCTAAATGTTCTTCTCTGTTATTCATTTTGATAATTTATTTACAGAGTTAATTACTTGTATACAACTTATGGTGTATACTCCATGACATGTTAAAGTTGTGTCTCACTTAAAGAATCCTACCGTGTTATTAACCATTGTCCTTCTAATTTAACCCCTAATTGTGATAAGGTCGATTGAATATTAGATGTAAGGCATTTTATTGCATTACGTGTAAGACCTTGTGCAAATAACATGGTAGAGTTCCCTGATTTAAACCATAAACGGTTACGGTCATTCCCAAGTATATCTATGTGTGACTTGTTAGGTCTTGGAGGATGTACTTGGTTATGTTTAGAGATTTTCATAGACTTCTTTTCTCAAACGTTTAGTTTCTTCAGAAATTTGGTTTGTATATTTATCTACTAATAGCTTAAATATACATGATTCTTCAGCTTTTAAAGCTAATACTTCCATTTCATCGTGATACATTATGTATTGTATAAGGAGATGCAATGTATCATTAACGTATAATTTTAAATTATCAAGTGATAGTGAATCAGGATTATCTATAAGTTCTTTTGTAATAATCTTCACTTTATTATCCTCAATAAACTTAAAAGAGTCTATGATACGCGCATGATCAAAATATATACACTGCATAAATATACCGTCGTCATAATACATCTGTAATGTATTATACACTATTTTATTTAATTTTATAAATATTGATAGCTTCATATCTGTGATAGATTTATTTGTTTATTAATCTCATGCATTTTATAGAGGTTAAGTTCATTCTTTAATTGAATAAGAGACTTAGCAGCCATTAGATATAGGAATATACCTGTAGCTTTTGAAGGAGTTGTAATAGGTTTATAAAAATTAAACGTAACAGACAATTTACCTGATGTCTTAAATGGTTTAATAGTTATAAAACACCTATTAATAACTTCATTGTACGTATGGATACCTAAATTCACCTTAATACGGAGTATTAATTTATCCAACTTTGATGATGTAGTTACTTCATGTGCATCTTCAAGTATTACATGTGCTTTTAGCTTGTTAGAATTGATATAATAATTTAACATGTTGTCTAATGTTCAAGTAAACTGTCTAACTTATAACATGATTGCAAATAGTCAGATCCTGTATCTGTTTCCATTATAGGATCATCATTAGAGATACCAGCTACATCTAATAGATGAGTGGTGTTAGTTCTGTATTGTGAATATGCATTGAGTATAGAATCCTTGTGTGGGATTTGTTTGTATTGTTCATATTCATAATCATTTAGTTTATGCATCGTACCCCCTATGAGAATTAACGCTATGATTGATAGGATTAGAATCGCTATCACTCCTTGATAGAGTTGTTTGTCATACATGGTCTATGTGTATTTTTGTTATATGTGAAGTTAGAAAACAAACTACGCCGAAGCGTAGCCTGTTTTGTTAAAGCGCTATTTATTAAAATGCGCCTTGAGGTGGTACCTGTGCGCCTTGAGGTGTGAAAGAATTCTCATGGGTTACAGGTT
>AUXO013000823.1_pt1 | contig 23339 bp, 19 predicted proteins | sample 768731 | NCBI WGS metagenome assembly AUXO01 (sample SAMN02715735, study PRJNA202380) | gut metagenome | biome: sheep rumen | host: Ovis aries | place: New Zealand: Palmerston North | reverse complement strand
GATACCTGTACTTGTGATACTCCAAGAATTTCCGCTACTTCACTTTGGGTTTTATCACGATAATAGCGTAAAAGAATGATCTTTTTATCGCGTTCGTTTAACTTGTTGATCAGATCTCGCAGCATGATCTTATCTATCAGATCATCCGTTTTATCCACCGTTTTGATATTGTCTATCAAATAGGCGCCGTTATCGTCATCGTATTTCTCATATAAAGATACGGGCATCCTGGTGCTGTCAAGTGCAAAAACAACCTCGTATGGATCTATATTAAAATGCTCTCCGATCTCCTCAATGGTGGGTTCACGCCCCTCATTGCCACGAAATTCATCGGTAAACTTGTTTATTAAAATGGCAAGCGCTTTTGTGGACCGGGATACTTTTACCGGACCATCATCTCGTATTTGTCGCTTGATCTCTCCGCTGATCATAGGGACTGCGTAGGTGGAAAAGCGTACGCCGAAAGAACAATCAAAGTTCATAATGGCTTTATAAAGCCCAAGAGAACCGAGTTGTATCAAATCGTCATACTCGATAACGGTATTTCTATATCGCTTGATAATGCTTTTGATCAAAGGCATATTTTCGGCAAGCAAGGTCGATTTTGCTTCTTCGCTGCCGTTTTGTGCTTCTTTTATCAAGAGCATCGTTTGCTCGTGATCAAGCATTTTTCAGTTCTTTCCTCATGGAAATGCTTGTTCCTCGACCTTTTTCCGACAAAATCTCTATTTTATCCGTAAAGGCTTCCATGATGGTGAAGCCCATGCCGCTGTGTTCTTCTTGCGACTTGGTGGTGAAAAAGGGTTTTCTTGCCTCTTCCACGTTGCTCATGCCTGTGCCTTGATCGGCTACCACAATGTCTATCACTCGATCGTCGAAGATCCGAACAGTCAGTTCCACGTTTCCACTCGTGCCGGGATAAGCGTGCACGATCACGTTGGTAACGGCTTCCGATACAGCCGTTTTGATATCGTTAATCTCTTCAAGAGTTGGTGAAAGCGGGGCGCAAAATGCCGCTACTGCCGCGCGGGCAAACCCTTCGTTTCCGTGCAAAGCCGGAAGTGTGATGCTTACATGATTGGTTATCTTCATACCGATACCGCCTTTATAATTTGATATAGACCGCTGATGCGAAACACTTTATCCACCTGCGGCCGAACGTTTGTCACGCACAGATCCGCCCCGAGCGCCTTTATCCTCTTATACCTGCCAAGAAGTACGCCGATTCCGGTGCTATCCATAAAATCCACCTTGGCAAAGTCTATGATAAAAGTATCGAAACGGTATCCATCTATAAGTTTGTCAAGGTATTCTCTGGTTTCTCGTGCGCTTTCAGCGTCAAGATCCCCCTCCGGCATGACCGTTATGCAGTCTTTTAGATATTCACTTCTGTATTTCATATTTCCCTCCGCGTATCATAGTATCTTTTCCTAAATCAAAGGAATCATTTGATTTTGTCGTCCTGTCACGCATTTTGTGCGCTTTTGTCGAGAGAAAAAGGTATAAAAACAAATGATGGTTGCGATACTTAGCATATGGAAAACAAAGAAAACCATGCGATTGAAAAAAATCACGTTGAACCGGAAAGTTATCGAAAAATAAAAGAAACGGAGTGTATCAGAAATGCTGAGTAAAACACAATATTTGGAGTTAGACAAAAGAATAGCCCCTAAAAGTAAGGAAGGGCAAACCTTATGGATCGCATTTTTGGTAGGCGGAGCAATCTGCATGATCGGGCAAGGAATATCTGACGTGTTTTCCCTGATCCTGCCGAACGCTGATGAAAAAGTGATCGGGCAAATCACTTCTACCGTGATGATCTTTTTGGGAGCACTTTTGACGGGAATTGGGGTTTACGACCGTATCGGCAAGTATGCAGGCGGGGGATCCATTATTCCCATTACCGGTTTTGCCAATTCTGTAGTTTCTCCCGCTATGGAATACCGCTCGGAAGGCGTCGTTTTCGGTGTAATGTGCAAAATGTTTGTGATTGCAGGGCCTATCATCGTGAGTGGCGTGACAGCTGCGATCGGAGTTGGATTGATCTATTGGTTTATAGGTGTATTATGATGAATTTCGGCAAACAAACCATTCGCTTTCAAAACAAACCACGTGTGCTTTCCGGCTACTCGATCGTAGGACCGAAGGAAGCATCCGGACCTTTGGATCCATACTTTCATAAGCGCCTCAGGAAGGACGATTTCGGTCAAAGATCCTTTGAAAAAGCAGAATGCAAACTCCATATGAGCGCCATTTCAGGTGCGATCATTGCGGCGGGACTCACGCCAAAGGATATAGATGTTAACATTGGTGGGGATCTGTTGAATCAAATCATCACATCCTCGTTTTCCGCACGAGAACTTGATATACCCTTTATTGGTATGTACAGCGCGTGTTCAACCTTTGGACAATCTCTTGCTCTGGGCGCCATGCTCATTGATGGCGGATATGCAGAAAAAGTCACTTGCAGTACAAGCAGTCATTTTTCCACGGCGGAAAGACAGTATCGCTATCCCCTGGAACTCGGCACGCAAATGACCCCAACTTCGCAATGGACCGTCACGGGAGCAGGGTGTACGCTACTTGGAAACATGGGTGGAAACATCTTTGTGGAAAGTGCCACGATAGGTAAAGTGATCGATTTTGGCATATCTGACGCCAATAATATGGGTGCAGCCATGGCTCCCGCCGCCGCCAAAACAGTTGTTCAACACTTATTAGATACCGGACGTGAGGTTTCTTATTATGATCATATCGTAACGGGGGACCTCGGAATTTACGGCAGTAAACTCTTTCTTGAACTTTTGGAAAGTGAAGGGATCCATGCGGCCGGCGTACACAAAGATTGCGGAGAAATGATCTTTGATAAAAAACAGCGTTGCCCACAAGGCGGTAGCGGAGCGGGATGCAGTAGCGTTGTGTTCAATTCCTACTTTCTGCACCACATGTCGGCGGGGGCAATCAAAAGGATCTTGTTGGTGCCAACGGGAGCGCTGCTATCCAAGTTATCATCGTTACAAGGGGAAACCATACCGGGGATAGCCAATGCGGTATCTTTTGAAAGGGAGGAATGATTATGGTGCTTACCTATTTGAAAGTATTTGCGGTGGGTGGAGCGCTGTGTATGATCGGGCAGCTACTCATCAATTTAACGAAAATGACTTCCGCAAAAATCTTAGTTGCTTTTCTACTTCTCGGTGTGCTCTTAGAAGCACTTGGATTGTTTGATGCCATCAAATCTTTTTCACAAGCCGGGATCACCATTCCCATTACGGGTTTTGGCTCAACCTTAACGAAAGGAGCAATAGAAGGGGTAAAAGAAGATGGTATACTCGGCGCTTTGACCGGTGGAATGAAAGCTGCGGCGGCCGGATTGTCTTCCGCCATCTTTTTCGGCTTTGTGATCAGTTTGATTTGTAAGTCAAAAACGAAAGTATAGTTATTTAATAGTCAAGTAAGGTGCCTTCATGCGGAATATGCGCACTTCATAAGGGCGAAGTCCCATGGTGGGGAATATCTGCTTACTCACAACGTTATAATTGGATACTTCACAAACAGCTTCTTTTTCCAACAGATCGGAAGGTACTTTGTAATTCATGTGTTTGTCCGTAGTGTTGGCAATAATGAGCAGTTTTTCCTTGTCCGATTGCCTGATAAAAGAAAGAATGTTTCCCTTGGAATGATCGGAAAAGTCACCAAGCGTAAGAGCGGTGGAGTCTTTACGAAAAGCGATCATGTGTTTGGTATAGTTCAAAAGGCTATCTGCATCATTGGCTTGAGCAATAACGTTTATCTTATTGTAGTTATCATTGATGGGAAGATAGGGGTAGCCAGAGGTGAATCCCGCCGAAGGAACGTTATCCCACTGCATTGGAGAAGTGGTGTGTAAATTGTCTTTTGCGATCAAGTTTTCCACCGATTTTCTGAGCGGAAAATCGCGCATACCGATCTCCTGTCCTTGATAAATGGATGGGGTGGCAGTAGAAGTAAGCAACAGGGTGCAAAGCATTTTTTCCAAGTGCATAGCGGGATCAGCGCCATCGGAGAACCTTGAGATCATCCTCGTGTGTGCCTCATCCTCAAAGGCAAAGGTAAGATCCCTTTTACAAATAGATCTTTGTAAACTCAAATAACTACGGAAGAAATGCTCCTTGCAGAAAGAGGTATCATAGGTGAGGTTTGAGATCAAGTGTTCCGCATACAAGGAATCTCCAACTGCGCGATCGGTGGAAACCAAATAAGAAAAAGCGCCCGGTTTTACGTTTTTGCCGTAAAGGATAATAGGGAAATCCCTTCCGATCTTCTCTCTGATCTCATTTAGGATCTGGAAAATACCGCCGCCGGAGGAAAAGAAGTCTTTCCCGGGCTTGTATATGGGCTTTAAATCGGATAGTATGATCTTTTTGATGGCAAAGTAAGCATCATCGATCACAAACCCATCCACGTTTCTATTGAGCCAATAACGAATAACGTCTAAAATCTCTTTACGTAAACGCGGGTTTTGATAATTCAGAGTAGGGAAGGAAGCACCGAAAGTGTTTTTGTACCATTCTCCTTTGCTCTCTGAATAAGTCCATTCGTTTTGTCCGAATGCATTTCTCTTTTTATTGGGCGGATGCTTTCCGTTTTTTCCTTTACCCGTTCTCCAAACGTAGAATTCCTTATAAGCATTTTGCGAAGACTCCATGGCTTGCGTGAACCAAGAGTGTTGGGCGGAAGTACAAGTTAAATTCAAAGAAAGAAATATTTTGAATCCCGCCGTATGTCCTGCATTCACAAGCGAATCAAATTCTTCGTCCGTCCCGATGGCGGGATTGATGCGGCAATAGTTGGTGCACCCGTATTCCGGACGCTCCGAATCGGTTTCCGTAATAGCGGATAAAACCAAAGTATCAACACCCAAAGCGGAAAGATAGGGGAGCCTACTTTCAATTCCCGCAAGATCTCCTATTCCATCTCCATCGGAATCGAAAAAGGATTTAGGATAGATCCTATACACAACGGAAGATGCGTAATTCTCTTTGGTGTTCGTGTCCTTCATACTTTACTTATTATAATATAAACGATAAATAATTGCAATCACATGTTTTTTTATAAATTTAATCCATTGATTATAGAAAAAACATATTGTATAATAATAATTGAGGTAATTATGTATCAGTCACTATATAGAAAATACAGACCCGATACCTTCGAAAAAGTTATCGGACAAGATCATATCACCAAAACACTGGTAAATCAGATCAAAAGCGGGAACATTGCCCATGCTTATTTGTTGACCGGTACAAGAGGAACGGGCAAAACTTCCGTGGCAAGGATCTTTGCACGTGCGATCAACTGTCTTTCTCCCCAAAACGGTTCTCCCTGCGGAGAATGTGATTGCTGCAAAAAGTTGCTTGCCGGAACCAGCCTGGATATCGTTGAGATAGACGCCGCCAGCAACAATTCGGTTGATGATGCCCGTGCCATACGTGACAACGTAAGATACGCCCCTGTGGATTGTAAATACAAAGTTTATATTATTGACGAAGTGCACCAACTTTCCGGCGCTGCTTTTAATGCGTTACTGAAAACTTTGGAAGAACCGCCTGCACACGCCGTGTTTATTTTGGCAACCACCGAAGTACAAAAGATCCCCGCAACCATCATGAGCCGCTGTTTGAGACTTGATTTCCACTTGGTCCCGCAGGAAGTGTTGGAAAAACACGTGGCGTGGATCTTTGATCAAGAGGGTGTCAAATACACCAAAGAGGGCGTAAGCGCCATAGCGCAAGCAGGGGAAGGAAGTGTGAGAGATACCCTTTCCGTGGCGGATATGTGCGTTTCCTTTTCCGATACCGTTTCTTATGAGAGCGTTCTTGGCGTACTTGGCGCGAATGACCCCGCCATGATAGCAAACATTGCGTTTGCAACACTTTCCGGCGATATCAAAGGAGCAATAGACCTTATCGAATCATCCGCATCACTCGGAAAGAGCGTTCAGCTTCTCACCAAAGATCTCACAAAATATTTCCGTGATCTTATTATAATCAAACACGATGCCGAAGCGAACGCTATTTTAAAACTGCCTGACCGACTGTTTGCGGTGGCAAACGAGATGGCGCAAAAGTTTAACGCCGTTACGTTGATGCGTGCTTTGGATATTTTCTCGGGGGTAGAAGCTAAATCCAGGTTCAGCAATCAACCCAAGATCCTTTTGGAAACCGCCATCATTAAAACGGCAACGCTTTCCGGTGAAGATATTGGGGATTTGATTGCCAAAGTAACCGCTTTGGAAGGCAAATTGAAGGATCTGGATGCAATGCCGCAACAAAAACCCGATTACAGCGCTATCAAAAATATGCTTACTCCTTCCCAAGCTCCCGTAGCGGCGACTGCTATCACTTCCGCGTCAACCCTAAAGGAAGAAACCAAACCAACCGAGACGGAAGTACCCACGAGCGATCTTCCTTTTGATTTACAAGACGCCACAGCAACCGAAGCGCTTCCTTTCGATACTGCGCAAGAAACACCTGCGGCACCCGAAAGCATTGAAGACGTGTCCGAATTTTTGCCGAGTGCTGTAAAAAACCAAATGACAAAACTGCGCGGAAGGGTCTTAAACAAGTTCCGTGCCGGCGCGCTCAACATGCTTTATATTGCATTTTTGGATGCAAAAAGCACGATTTTTAAGATTCAAAACGGTAAAATTATCATTGCATTCAAAAATGAGATGAATTACAACTACTGCAATACGCCCACCATCTTGGAAACCATTAAAAGGGTTTTCTCCGAAGAGATTGGCGAACAGGTAGAGGTATCCATCATATACTTTAACGATAATGCGCCCAACGCGCTTTCCACTCAGGATATCATAAAACTCTTTTCCGGAGCGGAGTCTATCGACATTAAAAGGAGGTAAACTATGGCTAAATTCAACGGTTTCGGCGGCGGAGGTAATATGGCGCAACTGATGCGTCAAGCACAAAAAATGCAGCAAGATATGCTCGCCAAGCAAGAAGAACTGAAAAACACCGAATTTACCGCACAAGCAGGCGGCGGAATGGTGGAAGTGACCTTAACGGGGGAGAAAAAGATCGTTTCCCTTAAAATCAAACCCGAAGCGGTGGATCCCGAAGACGTGGAAATGTTGGAAGATCTTATCGTTGCCGCGTTGCAAGAGGGCTTTAATTTGATCGATCAAGAAACGGCAGAAGCAATGGGCCCCTATGCGGGAATGCTCGGAGGCTTAAACTAACATGGAATATATAGAGCCGATATCCAGGCTCATTGCCGAATTCACAAAATTGCCCGGCGTTGGTAAAAAAACCGCCGCAAGGTACGCTTTTTCCGTTATCAATATGCCAATGGAATCGGCGGAAAACTTTTGCGATGCCATCATGAAGATCAAAGAATGCGTGAAACTATGTAAGGTTTGCGGCAATTATACCGATCAAGAGGTGTGCGAGATATGCAAAACCCGCGATAAGAGCGTCATTTGCGTTGTGAAAGAGCCAAAAGACGTGATCGCACTTGAAAAAACCAAGTCATACGGTGGAGTATATCACGTTTTACACGGTCATTTGAGTCCGCTGGAAGGCATTGGCGTATCCGATATCCATATCAAAGAACTGTTGGAACGCATTGCACAGGGCGGTGTAAAAGAAGTCATCATCGCAACCGGAACCGACCAAGCGGGTGAAGCAACAGCGCTGTACATTGCCATGCTTGTGAAACCGCTTGGCGTGAAAGCAACCAGGATCGCAAGGGGTCTTCCTTCGGGAAGCAACTTGGAATATACCGATGAAGCAACCCTTTCACGTGCGTTAACAGATAGAAAAGAGATATAAACTTGCTTTAAGAACTATTAAAAAAGCCCCCGATTCTCGAGGGCTTTTTATTTTAAGCAATCACTTTAAATGATAGCGTTTTGTGTTGTACAAAACAGCGTAAATCAGAGTATAAACAGGCAGATCCACAAAAAGCAAGAAGGGGTAGAGAAGGGGACGAACCATCGTTTTGGGGCTGCCAAGATCCGCTTTAAAGAGGAAGAAGGCAAATAGCATAGACACAATCACAAGATTGATGGTTAGCATGATCATGCCGGACAAAGCCGTTTTAAGATCAAATTCCGCTCGTACGCGTTTATCGGGTTTGATCAAGTACATAATCACACCGAAAATGGGAAAAACGAGTAGAATACAGCCTGTGACGATATAAAACACAAAACCAAGGTTTGCATAACGGTCAAAAGCAAAGCCTGCCACCAACAACTCCACCAGCATAAAGAGATACAACAGTAAGAAACTATCCCTCTTCAAACGAGAAGAGAAAATAAAGTTCATAGAATAATAGGAAGTGGAAGCCGCTTTGGAATAGGGATGCAAACGATATCCCTCAGCCTGGGCGCGTTCTTTTAATTCTCCATAATTAAAGGCGCTGTGATTTGCCTCTTCTTTGGGGGCTTCTTCTTGTTGAACCGAGATAGAAGGGGGAACGGGGGTATTAAAAAGATCGTTAAGCGGGGTGAGATAATCGTCGTTTTGCGATAATTTTTCCTGCAAAAAATCTTGCAAAATGCCTTCTTGAGCAGGTTCCTCCGCTTGAGCAGCCACATAGGACTCCAAATCGATCTGTGTGCCTTCCACGTGCGTGCCGAAAATAGCGTTTTGAATGGGTTTAACAGGCTCCATATCGGGTTCAGGTGTGCCATCGTCCTCTAAAACGGGAGATTCTGAAACAGCAAGAGGTTCGTTTGGTGTTTCCGCATCCCGATCCTGCGTTTCCTCAGCAGAATCAACAGAAACTTCCTCCTGCGCGGCATTTGCCACGCCAACACCACGTTTGGTGCGAGGTCTGAGCTCGCTGGGATCAAAGGGGCGGGGGGCATTTGTCAAATCGAATTCCTTATCGGAAAGAAGCCTATTCAAAAGGGTGCGGGAAAACTCCCATTGCTTGATATCGTCTTCCACAAAAGTGCGGCCTTTATCGGTGATGGAATAGTATTTGCGTTGTGCGCCGTTGGAAGTTTCACCATCATAGGAATTGATAAACCCTTGCTTTTCCAAACGTTTCAAACAACTGTATAAAGTTGGTTGTTTGATCTCGTAAACACCATCTGTTGCAGAAGAAATGGCTTTATGAATATCATAGCCATAACTGTCACCGGCAGCTAAAAACCTTAAAATGAAGGAATCTACGTGATCCCGAATCAAATCCGTGTTTACGTTGTTTTCCAAAAGGGTTCTCCTATATGTTAATATTTTACTTTTTTATAATAATCTTTGTCAAGGCGTATCGGAGATTATTTCGCAAAGTGGGGGAGTATCGCTCTTCGACAATATTTTTATCCTCCATTAAACTATTCGCAAAACACAACTTTTGCGAATAGTTAGCACAAGAAATAAGTCGATTTACTTTAAAAATGTATTTAAATTAAAACAATCACTCGAAAATTGCATTTTAAACAAACAAGCAGATTTATTGTTAATCGATACGCTTTTGGGATTTATCTTTACAGGAATTGCGAATCATGATAAACTATATATATGGATGAAACTTATTTTGACAATCGCAATAAAGACGTAATCTTAAAGATACGTGAATTAAGGAGCGAATTACCTTCTTTTTGCAATGAATTCTTTATTGGTGTGGAAAGTCGCACAACTCCTTTAACACGTTTGGCTTATGCGTATGACCTTCGCATCTTTTTTGATTATATCCTTTCATACGTCAGAGAGTTTCGGTCTTATACTTTAGATACCTTTGGACTTGCCGAGCTTGACAAGATCAATCAAACGCACATCGAATCCTTTTTGGAATATTTAAGTTTTTATCGTTTTAATGATAAAGAATATAAAAACGATGAACGTGCAAAAGCACGTAAACTATCAACTTTACGCTCGTTTTTTAAGTATTACTTCAATAAAGGCAAATTGACCAGCAACATGGCAAGTAAAGTGCCAACACCCAAGATACACGATAAAGAGATCGTTCGCTTGGAAGGTGCCGAGGTCAGCTCACTTTTGAATACGGTGGAAAACGGTCAAAAACTAACCGATCGCCAACAAGCCTATCATAAAAAAGTAGGTTTGCGTGATCTTGCCATCGTCACGCTGCTTTTAGGGACCGGTATTCGTATTTCCGAATGCGTTGGGCTTGATATTGATGATCTTGACTTTAAAAACAACTCGTTTACCGTCACAAGAAAAGGCGGAAATAGAAAAATCCTGTACTTCCCCGAAGAAGTTTCAGACGCTTTACGCAAGTACTTGGAAGAAGACCGCCTTCTTTCCGATGCCGAAACCGATGCCCTGTTCCTATCCATGCAAAAAAAGCGTATTACCGTGCGCGCCGTGGAAAACCTTGTTAAAAAATACAGCAAGTTGACTACGCCGCTTAAAAAGATCACACCGCACAAACTTCGCAGCACATACGGTACCAACCTTTACTATCGCACCAATGACATTTTTGTTGTTGCGGAAGCACTTGGGCACCGCGACGTTAATACTACCAAAAAACATTATGCCGCCATGAGTGAAGAAATCTTACGTAACGCCGCCGAGATCACCGTTTTGCGCGAAAACGCCGATAAAGATCCGGATAATCATTCCAATTGATCATTCTTTCTTTATTTTTTTATAAACATTTGTTCATTTTTATGCGAACAGATGTTTACATTTTATTTTGGTTATGTTATACTATGGGCATGAAAACTTCTACAAACGTTAAAATTAAAGATCTCTACGATTATATTCGTTCCTTTCAGCAAGAAAACGGTTTTCCGCCCACCGTTCGTGAAATTCAAAGCCGTTTTTCCATTAAATCCACGGCTTCTGTGGCGTATTACTTAAAACAATTGGAAGCAGAAAACTTAATACGCCGCTCCAAGCAAAAAAAACGTTGCATTGAAGTGGTTGGTGAATCCAAGGTCAATCAAGTACCTTTACTTGGCGAAATTGCCGCAGGCGCACCTATTCTTGCCGTGGAAAACATTGATTCTTACTTTCCCCTACCCGAAGGCTTTTTCGGCGCAGGAAGTGAACTTTTTATGCTGCAAGTACGCGGCAACAGCATGATCGAGATTGGCATTAATAATGGGGATTATGTGATCATTCGCAAACAATCCACCGCAGATAACGGTGAAATTGCCGCCGTTTTAATAGATAACGACGTTACCTTAAAGAGGTTTTTCAAAGAAAAAGACCATTACAGACTGCACCCCGAAAACCGCGATATGGAAGATATCATCACAAAAAATGCGGAAATTTTGGGCATTTTGGTTGGCATGATGCGCCGCTACTGATCAAGCAAATTCTTCAATACACCTTAATACAGCAAGTTTGATATGCTCGTACGTTAAGCCCCCTTGCACATATGCAATGTAAGGGGGTTTTATTGGCGCATCCGCCGTCAGTTCCAAGGATGCACCGCCCACGAACGTGCCTGCCGCCATGATCACCTGCTCGTTATAACCGGGCATATCCCAAGGCTCGGGCGTTACGTATGCATCGATGGGAGAAACCGATTGGATGATCCTGCAAAACTCAATTAACTTTTTCTCGTCTTCAAAAACGATGGATCGAATGATATCCCCGCATCTTTTACCGCATGCGGGAATGGTGCGATAACCCATTTTAGAAAAAGCCGCTCCGAAAAGAATGGAGCCTTTTAAAGCGCATGCCACCACGTGAGGCGCAAAGAAAAGACCTTGGAAGAAGGATTGATAACCCGGTTGATAGGAGCCGATCTCTGTGCCGAGGGAAGGTGCGGTCAAGCTGAACGCCACCTGCCGGACCAAATCTCTGCGTCCTGCGGCATATCCTCCCGAAGGTGCAAGACCTCCGCCAATATTTTTGGTAAAGGAGCCCACGATCATATCCGCGCCTGCGGCGGTCGGTTCTTCCTTTTCTACAAATTCTCCATAACAATTATCCACAAAAACGATCGCTTTGGAATGTGCTTTAATAAAAGAAATGGCTTCTCGTAGTTGCTCTATGGAAAAAGCGTCACGATCACTGTACCCTCTCGACCGCGTTAAAAACACCATTTTGGGAGCATGCTCCAATGCGGCAAGAATAGCGTCATAATCGAAAGAGCCGTCCTTATTCAGGTCCACTTGTTCGTACTTTACACCATAATCCGCGAGGGAGCCGATCCCTTTTTTCGTAATAACGCTCATCAGTGTATCATACGGCGCTCCCGTGACGGAAAGAAGGATATCACCCGGACGAAGCAACCCGTAAAGCGACACCTTCAATGCGTGCGTGCCGCTTGCAAAATAAGGAGAGGCAATGGCGTCCTCAGCACCAAGCGTTTTAGCAAATACGGCATTTAAGGTTTCTCTTCCGATATCACCATACCCATATCCCGTAGTCCCTTTCAAGTGACGCTCTGCCACATGAAACTCACGAAATGCCGCAAGCACTTTTTCCGTATTATAAAGCGCCGTTTCCTCTATCTCGGCAAAGAGGGCTTTGTTCTCTTCCTCACAGCTTTTTAAGATGCGTTCCGCTTCTTCTCTTGTTTTCATTTTTGCTCCTCAAAAGTCTTTTTTATTCTTTCTGCCAATTCTTCCACTTTGTGCCCTATCATCGGTACTTTTACCGCATCGGGATATTGCTTAAACCAAGTGATCTGTCGTTTTGCATAGTTTCGCGTATTCTTTTTGATAAGCGCCACCACTTCACTTTCACCGATCTCACCTTCAAGCGCCCATTCTTTATACGCAATTGCCTGCATGCATTGTTTATCAAACCCGATCTTGGGCAAAAGATCGTATACCTCTTTTTTGAGGCCTTTCTCCATCATTTTATCCACACGTTTTTCGATGCGGTCGTACAAAACGTCTCGCGGCATATCGGTCAAGAACATTTTATAAGGGTATTTGGGAGAGGTAAGATCTTGTTCTTTTTTCCCGCCCGTTAACGCCTTTTCAATGGCGCGGATCACACGCTTTTCATCATTTACGTGCAATCTTGCCGCCGCTTCTTGATCCAAGGAGGCAAGTTTCTGGTGCATATAGTTTTTTCCTTTTTCCTCTTTTTCGCGAAGAAGAGCTTCACGCAACCCCGGATCGTAGTTCCCCGAAAAGGAAAGATCGTATATCACCGAAGAGATATAAAGGCCGGTACCGCCGCAAAAAATGGGCAATTTACCGCGCGAAAGGATATCTTGCATAGCCTCAACTGCCAGCTTTTTATAATCTGCCGCCGTAAAAGTGTCCGTAGGATCCGCAACGTCTATCAAATGATGTAAAACACCCTGCATCTCCTCTTTGGTGATCTTTGCGGTGCCGATATTCAGTCCGCGATAGATCTGCATGGAATCAGCGGAGATCACCTCTCCATTCATGATCTTTGCGCATGCCACGGCAAGATCGGATTTTCCGGTGCCCGTTGCACCGGCGATGATCAATAACGGTCTCATACGATCCTCTTGAAAAGTTTTTCCAAATCGCGCTTCGTATAGACGTAATAGGCGGGACGACCATGCGGACATTGCACGGGCAACCCTTGCTTGAAATAAACGTTCATCAGTTCCGCGATCTGATCATCCGTTAAATAAGTGTTCCCCTTTATAGAACTACGGCAAGCAGCATAAGCCAAACGCTCGCGAATGATCGTATCTTCACTTTCCGCACGATCGGAAAGTATATATTTGATCAAAGCTGATACGTCCATATCGGATAAAATATCCGGAACAGATTGCAGTTTAAAACTATCTGCTCCAAACGGAACGAGTTCGATCCCCAGAGAACGCAGCGCGTCTATTTTGTTTTCCACAATGGCATATTCCGAAGGCGTGACTTCTAAAACGTGCGGTATTAAAAGCGGTTGCACAGAGATCGCCCCCTTTTCGTATGCGGCAAGCAACTTATCGTAACGCAAACGTTCCACGGCGGCATGCTGGTCAACAATAATGAATTTCTCGTTATATTCCAATAACAAATAGGTACCGAACACCTGTCCGATCACTCGATAAAGAGAGGCCGTTTCTTGCATTTCTTGTTGCACTTCCGGCTCGGAAAAACTATACTTCTTTTTCAAATGCTCTTTGACCGAGCGGGTGATCTCGCTCTCTTCGTGCATTTCTTCCGTGTGAGAAGTAAAAAAGTCAAAAGATGGGATCTCCTTACGAGGAGCTGAGTCAAAAATCAGATGATCGGAGGCGGTGAAAGTATCCTGCTCGGCGGTAATCGGCGGAATTCGCTCCACGACCTGCTCTGCATCATCTTGCAAAGTATCAAATAGGATCTTTCTCTCTTCGATATCCTTTTCCACGGCGTTTTTGATCGCATGATAGACAGCAGAAAACACTTTATTCCCATCACTGAAACGCACTTCTGCCTTGGTGGGATGCACGTTAACGTCCAATTCCGATGGCGCAATCGTGATAATGAGCACGGTGACGGGATAATTCCGTTTCATAAGATATTGCTGATAAACGGTTGAGATAGCGCTCGTAATGCTTTGATTTTCCGAAACACGTCCGTTAATGACCGATATCTGATAGGTACGATTCATCTTAAAAAAAGTACTTCTGCTGGCATAACCGGTCACGTGAATGCCGCTCTTCTCAAAATCCAAAGGCAACAAATTTTGCCAAATATCCTCGCTGAAAATACCTTTGATGGCCTCACCGAGCCCTTTCCCATCCGAAGAGTAGATCAACCCTTTTTCGTCGGATAAACGAAATGCAACACGGGGATTGGCAAAGATCAATTTCATCACGCACGCTTTTACTTCGGAAAGTTCCCCCGAAGGCGTTTTCAAAAACTTTAAGCGTGCTGGGGTGTTAAAAAACAGGTTGGATACCGTGATCTCGGTACCGCGGTTCATTGCCGTAACCCCTTCTTCTGTAACGGATCCTGCGCGAAGTTTCAAAAAGTGCCCCATTTCAGACGCTTGGGTCTTGCTTCTCATTTCCACCATGGAAACCGAAGCGATACTCGGCAAAGCTTCACCGCGGAAACCAAGGGTATTGATCTCATTCAAATCTTCTGCTGAACGGATTTTACTGGTTGCATGAGGTAAAAACGCCGTCTTTAAGTCCTCTTCATCAATACCCGAACCGTTATCCAGCACCTTTATTTCATCCAAGCCGGCATTGACCAAAGAGATCTCCACGGCAGTGGCCCCTGCGTCTATGGCATTTTCCACCAACTCTTTTACTACCGAAGAGGGTCGTTCCACCACCTCTCCTGCGGAGATCTTATTATAAACCGAACTGTCTAATTTGATGATCTTCATTCTTTTACCCTCGAAACCAAATCGGACAAAATGGAAAAAGCCTGCATGGGGTTGATGGAATTCATATCGATGGCTTTGAGCTCCTCTTTGATCTTTGCAAGCGTTTCATCCACGGGCGCATCAAAGAGCGTGGGCTGTACCACGTCTGCTTTTTTAATTTCCCCTTGCATCATGATTTGGTTTGTGTCACGATATTTGGAAGTTTCCTCCAAGATCTTGGTGATGGCCTTTGCTCTTGCCACAACAGGCTCAGGCACCCCCGCAAGGGACGCCACTTCCGCACCGAAGCTCTTGCTTGCCTCTCCTCGAGCGATCTTATGTAAAAATACCACCTTTCCTTCAATCTCATTGGCAAGGATCCTGTAATTCTTCACCCCCGGCAAACGGTTTTCCAAATCGGTCAATTCATGGTAGTGAGTGGCAAATAAGGTGTTGGCACGAACCTTTTTGGCAATAAACTCCATGACGGACCAAGCAATACCAAGGCCATCGTAAGTGGATGTGCCCCTCCCGATCTCATCCAAGATCAGTAGGCTCTTTTCGGTAGCATTGTTTAAGATGGTTGCCACCTCAACCATTTCCACCATGAAAGTACTTTGCGAATAAGCAAGATCGTCACTTGCGCCAATTCTTGTGAATATACGATCGGTCAAAGCGATCTCTGCTTTGCTTGCGGGAACAAAGCTGCCGATATGCGCAAGAAGGGTGATCAAAGCCACCTGGCGCATATAAGTACTTTTACCGGACATGTTGGGACCGGTGATGATCATGGTGCGGCAATCTTCGTTAATTTCGGCATTATTCGGAATGTAATTGCGTGGACCAACGATCTTTTCCACAACGGGATGCCTGCCGTTTTCGATCGTGATGCCTTTTACGCCCTTTCCGATCTTGGGTCTGACGTAATTGTTTTCCGCCGCAACCTGTGCAAGAGAAAGAAGCGCATCCAATACGGCGATCGCATCTGCGATTTTCAGCATATTGGTCACTTCATCCGCAAGCATCTTTTTAAAGCTCTCAAAAACCTCTATCTCTATTTCCAAGGCGCGGGTTTCCGCCGTTAAGAGCTTTTCTTCTATCTCTTTTAACTCTTCTGTGATATAACGCTCTCCGTTAACAAGCGTTTGTTTTCTATGATAACGGAACGGCACAAGGCCAACGTTGGTTTTGCTCACCTCAATATAATAGCCAAAAACTTTATTATAGCCTATATGTAGGTTTTTGATGCCCGTTTGTTCCTTTTCGGCAAGTTCCAGAGTAGCCAACCACTCCTTTCCGAGGGTTTTTGCGGAACGGCACTCTTCCAAGTCCTTACGATAACTGTCGGCAATAAAACCGCCGTGTTTGTATTCGGCGCCGCAGTGTTTCTCATCCAAAGCCTTCAACAACTCTTCGGCAAGCGGTACTTTTGCGGGGATAACGGAAAAAATCTTTTTCAAAAGAGAAGAACTTTCCTGTGAAAGCGCCTTTTTCAGGTCAGGACACAAAAGCATTGTTTTTGCAAGTTGCAACATATCGGATGGCGTCACGTTTCCATAAGCGCAGCGACCGGCCAAACGTTCCAGATCCCACATGTTGGAAAGAAGTTTTTTGAGAACATCGCGTACTTCTTGGTGAGAAACGAGTTCTTCCACCGCATCCAAACGATTGTTCAACACTTTTTCTTCCAAGGAAGGATAATCCAGCCATTTGCGCAACTTTCTCACGCCCATATTCGTGTTGGTACGATCTATCACCCAAAAGAGAGAGCCCTGCTTTTTTCTGTCGCGGCTGGATTCGGTTATTTCCAGATTGCGGCGAGCGGCGCTATCCAAAAGCATATAATTCTTATCGTTAAAATAAGAAAGCTTGGCGAACTGCGGAAGCGCGCGTTTTTGCGTTTCATGCATATATTCGTTCAATGCGCCGGCGGCGGAAACTGCGTTTTTCTTGTCTTTTACTTCAAAAGAATCCAAGGTGGCAACGTTTAAGGCGCGAGTCAAAGAATCATATGCGTTTTTATATTTGTACGCCCATTCGTAATAGGCTTGCATTTTGGGATATTTGCCGCTCACAAGGGAAGGAATACGCTCATTTAAGGCGCATGCCGCAGGGTTTGCTATGATCTCGGAAGGATTCACTGCAGCAAAAAAGTCTTCCAGTGCGGTTGCGGGCGTTTCCGTTTCCTGCTCAAAGAGATTGAATTCACCGGTAGTAATATCCGCCCACGCATAACCGATTTGATTATCCGAAAGGAAAATAGACACGAGATAATTGCTTTTTTCCGCCTTGACCATGCCGTCATCGATCACAGTGCCCGCCGTGATCACACGCACGACTTCTCGGTCCACCACTTCTTTTCCCGGCTCGGGAACGGTGGACATTTGCTCGCAAATAGCAACTTTGTATCCTTTGGATACAAGCCTTGCAATATACCCGTCCACAGCATGATAAGGAACTCCGCACATAGGTGCACGACTATCCAAACCGCAATCACGCCCGGTGAGGGCAAGTTCCAATTCGCGAGAAGCAACTTCCGCATCATCGAAAAACATCTCGTAAAAATCACCCAAGCGATACATTAAAATGGTATCCGAATACTCCTGCTTGGTGTCATAATAACGTCGCATCATCGGAGAAAGTTTGTTCCTGTCTAACTCACTGAACTTCATTTGTTCTCCTTATCAAACGATCTCTCCAAAGAGAGATGCGCTTCTGGATTTGGTTATCTTCACGGATACGAAACTGCCGATCAGATCGGGCGTTCCGGGCATGGTCACCAACCTGCCGGAATCCGTTCTGCCGCATACCGTACCAATATATTTGGGATTAACGTCTTCCACCAAAACCTCATAAATGCCGCCGATATATTCATTGGAAAGAGACTTGGTGATATCATTTTGCAACTTTACAAGGCGAGTGATACGGGATTTTTTAACCTCTGCGGGGATCTGCTCCATCGCAGCTGCCGGCGTCCCCTTTCTCGGCGAATAAACGAAGGTAAAAGCATTTGAATACTTTACTTTGCCAACAAGATCCATCGTACGCTGAAAATCTTCTTCCGTTTCCCCGGGAAAGCCTATCATAACGTCGGACGTGATGCCGACGTCGGGCATTTTGGAGCGGATATAGTTCACTATATCCAAATATTGACTTGAGGTGTATTTACGATTCATTCTTTTAAGAATGCTATCACTCCCCGATTGAATAGGCAAATGGATATTATGACAAATATGGGTGGATGACGCGATCACGTCCACCACGTCTTTGTTAAAATCTTTTGGGTGGCTGGTCATAAAACGAACGCGATATTTTCCCTCTATCTTATCAATTTCCCTCAATAGTGAAGCAAAATTCGTGCCATCGGCAAGATCGTTACCATAAGAATCCACGTTTTGTCCCAAAAGCGTGATCTCTTTATACCCTTCCGAAAGAACGGTTTTTACGTCTTGTACCACTTCTGACATGGAGCGACTACGTTCACGCCCGCGTACATAAGGAACGATACAATAGGTGCAAAAATTGTTGCAACCATACATAATATTGACCCAAGCGTTCGTGCCGCTGGTTCTGTAAATAGGCAATTCCTGCGAAAGATCCACGGTGGGATCATCGTGTAAGGCAATTTGTGTGCGCTTTTGGCGTTTATTTTGTAAAATAATGGGTAATTGATCCAAAGAATTAGTGCCAAGAACGATATCCACAAAGGGGAATTTAGCGGAAAGTGCCTCTGCACCCCCCTTTTGCTGCGTCATGCAACCAACAACGGCTATGATCAAGGAAGGGTTTTCTTTTTTGAGCCCTTTCAAAGCGCCGATATTCCCGTACGCGCGCTTTTCCGCAGTATCACGAATGCAACAAGTGTTAAAAACGACAACGTCGGCTTCATTATAAGACGCAGCCTCGTCGTATCCGATCTCGCGGAGCATTCCCGCGATCTTTTCCGACTCGTGCACGTTCATTTGGCATCCGTATGTGGTAATAAAATATTTTGACATAAAACTCTCACACAATACTTAATAAATTAAGTATATAATAATTTTTCCGAGAATTCAACAAAAAACAAAAATATTTTCCACGGTCTAAACGATACTAATTGATGTGAAAAAAACAAGAAAAATTGCAATTGTTACCCTTTTAAGCCTTTCAACCATGTTGTTCATCTCGGCAATCATACTTTTTTGCTTGTTTTTACAAGGAGATTCACCCGATCCAAGCAAACTGCCATCACTTTACGGCAATACGATTTTATTGGACAATACAAATACCCCCATCGAAAACGATAACTATGCCAAAATCGAAGAGATCTCTCCCTATATCAAAAATGCCTTCATCGCTTTGGAAGATAAACGTTTTTATTCTCATTTTGGAATCGATCCTATAAGGATCGCGGGAGCGGCGCTCAAAAACATTAAAAGCGGTAGTTTCTCTCAGGGTGGTTCCACCATCACCTGCCAACTGGTAAAAAACACCCATCTTAGCAATAAAAAAACACTCAAAAGGAAGTATCAGGAAAGTAAACTGGCATTTGGGTTAGAAAAAAACTACACAAAAGATGAAATTTTGGAGATGTATCTAAACGTGATCTACTTTGGAAAAGGTATTTACGGGATAAAACAAGCCTGCCTACAACTCTATGGAAAAAAACCGGACGAAATAACGCCCTTGGAAGCGGCCTCTCTTGCCGCAACCGTTGCCAACCCGGCAAGGTACTCTGTTCTTTTCCATTATGCAAATAATCTAGATAGAAGCCGCACCGTTTTATCACTAATGAATAAGCAAGGCTATCTGTCCGATAGTGAATTTACATCAGCCTGCGCTTCCAATTTAGTTATAAATTATAATGATTTTCATAATAATTATGCTGAAAATTATCGTAATTTAGTTCTTTTTGAGTACCAAAATATGGTTCCTAACGTGAATTACAATAAATACAAAAAGCCTTTCTTTATCTATACGAAGTTTGATGCAAAAGCGCAGCACCATGCAGACCGTGCCCTTTTAAACTATGCAAACGACATAAGAGATACTATTCCTTCAGTGCAAGCGGAACTTCTACTGGCGGAAAACAAAACCGGAGCTATAATTGCAGCCGCCTCTCTCGGGAATCATAAAAAATCTTTTTCGACAAAACGGCAGCCCGGTTCGCTTTTAAAACCGTTTATTTACGCATCCGCCATAGAAGAAGGACGTTTGTTGCCCGATTCCCCTATTTTAGATGAACCCATTCACATAGACGGATATTCACCAACGAACTATCACAACCGATACAGCGGTTGGACCACGGCAAAACAAGCCTTATCCCAATCCAGCAACACTTGTGCGGTAAAAATCCTGCAAGAGATAGGGATCCAAAAGGCATCGGATAGACTTCAACGATGCGGGATCCCGCTGTGCGAACGGGATAAAACGCCCGCACTCGCACTTGGCGGAACCACTTACGGCTCCTCCGTACAGGAGATCTGCAACGGATATCTTTGTATCGCCAACGGCGGTATGCCCGTTCCCGCAAAGTGCATCAGAAAAATCACCGATGCAAATGGAAATGTGATCTATAAGGCAAAAGCAGCCCGTACGGACCGAGCTTTTTCAAAGGAAACCGCTTATTTGACAACGACTATGCTGAAAGAGACTGCTAAAACAGGCACCGCTAAACAATTATCCCCTTTATCCTTTGATATAGCAGCCAAAACCGGAACAGTGGCAAAAGGCAACGGCAATTCCGATGCCTGGTGTGCGGGTTACACAACCGAACACACTTTCGTTTGTCGATATTCCGCCAACACATTACCAAACAAGGTCACAGGCGGCAACCACCCCACCAAAACCGTTAGAAGCCTTCTTCGTTCAATATATTCAACACGTACTCCAATGCCTTTCTCCGCACCTAACGGTGTTAAACAAATTAGCGTTAATAAAAATATAAAGGATAACTTACACATTCTGATCCCTTATGAGCAAAGTCCTGTTGGAGCAAGAGAAAACATCCTTTCCTTTGGAAAATATACTTTTTTAAAAGCAGATCCGAACGAGTTATTTTTACGCAATTTTACCGTTCAAAAAACCATAACGGGAGCCATTATAACCTTTGACATCTTCCCGAACGTCACTTATCAAGCAAGCGTAAACGGAAATATAATACCCATAGAAGAAAATGGGATCAAAATAAAGAGCGGGAAATTCCCGCTCATTAGGCTAGATATTGTTTGTTCGAACGAGGGACAAATCTTGCACAAAGCAACAAAGATCATCCGGCTTTAGAGCTTACAGCCCTTTTAAACCGCACAGGATCAAAGACGGATCACCTCAACGTCTTTCATCGCTTCCTCGATCAACTTTTCATAATCGATTTTCGTTTCGGCGGCACGTATCAACTCAGGCTTGGGTTTGATTACGGGATATTTGGGCAAAAACACCGTGCAACAATCCTCATATGGCTCGATACTTTTATCAAAAGTTCCGATCTCTCTCGCCGTGGCAATGATCTCCTCTTTATCCATACCGATCAACGGACGAAAAACCGGCAAAGTTTCCACCGTTTCATTCGTCACCAGAATGCTTTCTTGCGTTTGTGAAGCAACCTGAGCCAAACTTTCCCCGGTAGTGATACTTCCGCACCCCTTTTCCTTTGCCAATCGCTCAGCAATTCGCATCATGATCCTGCGCATAATGGTGATCATATATTCTTCGGGGCAGTTTTCATGTATTGCACGCTGAATTTCGGTAAAAGAAACAACGTATAAATCAAAACTACCTTGGTAGGTAGAAAGAATTTTAGCAAGATCCACCACCTTCTGTTTTGCCATGGGGCTGGTATAGGGAAAACTGTGGAAATGAACGCCACACATTTTCAAACCGCGTTTTGCCATACGATACGCCGCCACCGGGCTATCAATGCCGCCCGATAAAAGCACGATACCCTTTCCCGAAGATCCAACCGGCATTCCGCCCACGCAGGAAACTTTGTCCGCAAAAAGGAAAGTATACCCTTCTTCACGCACGTCTACAAAGATCTCTTTATCAGGATCAAACAGGTCCACTTTCAACTTAGGTGCATAAGTAAGAGCAGCACCGCCAAGCGCCATGGCTATTTGTTGCGAATTGAGCGGAAACTTTTTATCTGCGCGGTTAACGGTAAAGCGGAAGGTGCCGTTTTCAGGTAAATAAGCAAGGCACTCCTTTTTCAAAACCTCTATATCCGTAGGAAGCTTTAAAGCAACACTGTAAGAAATCAAGCCGAAGACCCTGCGAACACGGGTTTCAACCTCCACAACGTCTTCATCTGCCAAATTCTCTATCAAATAGCGTCCATGCATCCTGTTCAAAGAAAATTTGATCCCACGCAACGCGTATTTGATATTGTCTAACAGCTGTTTTTCAAAGGAGAAGCGATTTTTTCCCTTCAAATAAATCTCTCCGAAACGCAACAAAATAACTTTTTCCATATTATCTCCCAACGTATTTCTTTAAAACGTTATAGTTTTCAACCAAAGCTGCGGCAAGTTCTTGCACTTCTTCCATGGTGTTTTCTCTGCCGAAACTGATACGGATCACGCCATCCGAATACTCTTTCAATCCAAGCGCTTTGGGGATGCGTTCATGCGCACGCGTGGAAGAACATGCCGAACCCGTTCCCACCAAAAATCCAACACTTTCAAGCGCATGCTGCATCACTTCTCCGCGAACACTCTTAAAAGCAAAGGTGAAAATATGCGCCGAACACTTTTCATCGGAAAGATATTGGATCTCCTCTATCTCGGAAAGCCTATCTTTCAGCACGTTTGAAAAGGCACGATAGCGTTCTTCCAACTCTTGCCTTTCACCCTGCGCGCGTTTTGCCGCAAAAGCAAAAGACATAATACCGGACACGTTTTCAGTGGAAGAACGAAGCCCACTCTCCTGTCCACCACCGTACAAAAGCGGAGCGATCGAAATACCTTTCTTCACATATAAGGCGGCAATACCTTTTGGCGCGCCTATTTTATGCCCGCTGATGGTATAAAGGTCCACACCCAGATCGGAAAGATTGGCGGGAACTTTACCAAAAGCCTGAACACCGTCCGAATGAAAGATCACGGCGGGACTTTTTCTTTTAGCAATGGAAACAAGTTTCTTAATATCATTTATGCC
>AUXO010955098.1_pt1 | contig 23345 bp, 19 predicted proteins | sample 768731 | NCBI WGS metagenome assembly AUXO01 (sample SAMN02715735, study PRJNA202380) | gut metagenome | biome: sheep rumen | host: Ovis aries | place: New Zealand: Palmerston North | reverse complement strand
GATGGTTCCGCGTTCTTCTTCTCTGTATCGTTTTCAAGGATCTTGTCGCTTGAGAGGTGCTCTCAAGAACAAGCGGGATTATATCTCATGAATTTCATTCTGTCAAACACTTTTTTTGTGGTTTTCTGCAGGAATCTTTTCTGATTCCGAACATTTATTTCAGGATTGTTCTTGAATGTACTCCTATTGTGAAGACATTTCTCTTTATTCTCATCTTTCCAGCTGGTATCAGCTTAAAATAGTGAACATTCCTCTTTAAAAAAAATTTTTCATCTCTTTTCCGTTCTGTATGAACACAGTCCCAGAGAAGCAGTCTGATGTTTACAAATAAAAAAGAACGCTTATCGCGTTCTTTTTTTGCTTAGTAGCGGGGCTGCCTGTGATTGGCAAAGCACTCGCGGCAGTAGACCGGCTTGTCGCCGCGCGGCTGGAAGGGAACCTGTGTTTCCTTTCCGCAGTCAGCGCAAATTGCAGTGAACATCTCGCGGGGGCGGTCGCCATTCTTCTGGGCACGGAAGGCCGCACGGCACTCCGGGCAACGGCGAGGCTTATTCTGGAAGCCTTTCTCCGCATAAAACTCCTGCTCTGCAGCTGTGAAAACAAATTCTTTGCCGCAGTCACGACAAGTAAGGGTCTCGTCCTGGTACATTTTCTTTTTCCTCCTCAAAATGATAACCCTTTCCCGTATCCTCTGATTTTAAACTTCCTCGGAAAAGGCTCAACGCTGTTCAAGGAGGTCCTTTGGGATCATATGGGCTAAGGTCTTTATCAGTATACCACTTTTTGTATGGAATGCAAGCCGCATTTCTGTATCTTTTTAGAAAAAAAACGCAAACCCATAAAGGCGCTCAAAAAAATACACTTAATTATTAAATATGCATATCATTTTTCAAATTTTGCGGTAAGAAGACGGTTCACCAGCGCTCCATCAGCCTTTCCTTTTACAAGCGGCATAAGTGTTTTCATGATTCGGCCTTTATCCTTTACGGTTGGCGTATCAATGCCAAGTTCCGCGAGGACGCCAGCAATAACGGCTTCAATCTCCGATTCATCCATTAGTTTCGGCGCAAATTCACTATATACCGACATTCTGACGCGTGCCTCTTCTATGATCTCTGTGCGATCTGAAGGTGTACTGTCTATTGTTTCCTGTGCCTGTTTGATTTCATGGAAGATTACTCCATTTTCTTCTTCTTCTGTTAAATCAGCTCTTTTATCGATCGCCTTTGCTTTTAGTGCGGATAGCAATAATGAAAGCGCATCTTTTCTTTGTTTATCCTTGTTCTTCATTGCCTGCATCATTTCAGAACGAACCTGATCAATTTTGGACATATTTTTCCTTTCTGCCAGATATCTTTCTTCCAGCTTCGTGTTATAGTTGTAAAATGCTTTTTGCAAATGGATTATATTGCTTAATAGCCGCTTCGTCAAATTATTCCTGCAACAGAATTTCTTTTCAAAGATCATCGTGTGTGATAAAATCAAACAAGAAATATGAAAGGTAATTAACTGGATGGACAGGTATTTATTTCCTCCAACAACAAAAGCAGATATGCAGGCCAGGGGAATTGAAATCCCTGACTTCGTTTTTGTCAGCGGCGATGCATATGTAGACCATCCCTCATTTGGTACTGCTCTCCTAGTCCGCATTCTGGAAAATGCAGGCTATCATGTATGTGTATTGGCACAGCCTGATTGGCACTCTACTAAAGATTTTATGCGCTTTGGTTGTCCCCTGTACGGTTTTTTTGTCAGTTCCGGCGTGATAGACAGTATGGTCAATCATTATACTGCTGCCAAACGCAAACGCTCCTCAGACGTATATACACCTGGCGGAAAGAAAGCGAACCGGCCTGACCGGGCAGTTTCTGTCTACTGCAGAATGATTCGTAAAGCTTATGGCGAGATCCCGATTGTCATCGGAGGCGTCGAAGCATCCTTGCGTCGTTTCACGCATTATGATTATTGGGATGATTCCGTTCATCCATCCATTCTTTTGGAAAGCACCGCTGATCTTCTTCTATTCGGTATGGGGGAACGTACTATATTAACAGCAGCTGAATGGATGAGTCGAGGAGCTCCCGCTTGGGAATGCAGTCATATGCGCGGCGCATGCTATAAATCTTCGTCTCCGCTGCGCGACAGCATCCTAATTCCTTCCCACGAAGACTGTGTTGCCAGCAAGCAGCTCTATGCCCAAGCATTCCGGATCCAATATGAAGAGCAGGACCCCATTCGTGGTCATGCAATATCGCAGCTCTGTAAAGACACATACGTTATCCAGACTCTTCCTGACCTTCCACTTTCTCGAGAAGAGCTGGATGCTGTATATGCACTCCCATTCATGCGTACATGGCATCCTGATTATGATGACATGGGCGGAGTCCCGGCAATCGAGGAAGTACGATTTTCCATTGCACACACACGCGGATGCTTTGGTTCATGTTCATTTTGTGCCATTACCTTTCTGCAGGGCAGAATCGTTACAAGTCGAAGTCATGAATCTGTTCTGGCCGAGGCAAAAGCCATTACAAAAATGCCCGATTTTAAGGGGTATATCCATGATGTCGGAGGCCCCACTGCAAATTTCCGTCGCTCTTCTTGTGATAAGCAGCTTCGTTACGGCACCTGCAAAAATAAACAATGCCTTTATCCATCTCCGTGCAAGAATTTAGTTGTCTCCCACGAAGACTATATTCAATTATTGCGTGAACTTCGTGCTCTTCCCGGCGTTAAAAAAGTCTTCGTCCGTTCTGGTTTGCGATATGACTACATAGAAGCCGATAAATCAGACCGTTTCCTTCGCGAGCTATGTGAATATCATGTCAGCGGCCAATTAAAGGTGGCTCCGGAGCATGTAAGTCCGAAAGTTCTTTCGATTATGGGAAAACCCGGCAGAGATGTCTATGACCGCTTTTGCGCCCGATATGCTTCAATAAATAAGCAGCTGGGCAAGAAGCAGTACCTTGTTCCTTACCTTATCTCTTCTCATCCGGGCAGCGATTTGTCATGTGCCATTGAATTGGCTGAATATTTACGAGACATTAACCATCAGCCTGAACAGGTACAGGACTTTTATCCCACACCTGGCACATTGAGCACGACAATGTTTTACACGGGTCTGGACCCCAGGAACATGCATCCCGTTTACATTCCAAAGGACCCGCATGAAAAAGCAATGCAGCGTGCACTGTTACAATTTAAGCGTCCCGAAAACTATTCTTTAGTCCGAGAAGCTTTGCGGCTCGCTCACCGCGAAGATTTGATTGGAACCGGTCCTCTTTGCCTCGTTCCTGCAGAAGGACAAAAAACGGCCCATGAATACGCTGTCATTAAGCGTGAGAAAAAGGCAAAGAAAGCAGCTGCCCATCAAGGACCGCTTTTAAAAGGTGACCGTTCAAGTCATAAAAAAGCTTCAGCTCAAAAAAGGGAACCTCTTCAGCCAGAATTCTCAAAAAAATCCGGTCGCCTTCCCAAAGAGACAGGTCCAGTATCTTCTCATTCTCAATCCAGGAAAGCTCCCCCTCATCGCAGGAATGCATCCTCCCGTCAGCTTCGCTCGCGGTAAATAAATGCATTTTTTCATTCCAGCTCTCCTGTATAAATTCCACGATTCCTCGATAGCTGTATTTTGTCAGCTTCATTCCTGTTTCTTCTTGAAACTCGCGAAGCATACACGCCTCCGGGGTTTCTCCTTCCTCTATTTTCCCACCAATACCGAGCCATTTTCCTTTATTCAGATCTTCCTTTTTCTGATTTCTGAAAAGCATCAGTGTTTTTCCCTTTACACTTAAATAACATAAAGTCGTTTCAAGCATGACTGACCTCCGAGGTTAATATGGAATGTGATCTTCTGATTATTGGCGGCGGGGCTGCAGGCCTTGCCGCTGCCTGTGCCCTTTCTTCTTGGAAAGGACACATTATTATTGCCGAACGTCAAAACCGGGTTGGCAAAAAGCTTTTGGCCACAGGAAACGGCCGATGCAACCTTTCCAACACGGATATGTCTCCAGCATTTTATCACAATAGTGAAGCTTTTGTACAAACCCTCTATTCCGAAATTTCTCCAAAGACAGTAATGGATTATTGGTCTTCACTGGGGCTTTTAACGCTTTGTGAGTCCGGTCGAATTTACCCAAGAACTTTTTCATCTTCTTCAGTATTAGATACTTTAAGACAGTCTCTGGGGACAAATACTGAGCTTCTTACAGATACATTTATAGAGAAAATAACCCCTACTGAATATGGGTATGACGCTTATTTTTCACAGGGCGTCATCAGGACACGGTACTGCATCCTTGCCGTCGGAACCAACGCCGGATTAAGCCATATCTCTTCTACTCTTTCTCTGATTGACACGCTTTCTATCCCTACACTCCCCCTCCAGCCCGCATTGGTTCCTCTAACCGGATCAAATCCATTTTTAAAAAGTTTAAAGGGCCTTCGTGTCCGCGCAAAAGTTTCTCTTCTATATAATGACTGCCTGATCCGCGAAAATTATGGGGAGGTGCTTTTTACGGATTATGGTCTCTCCGGAGTCTGTATTATGGAATTGGCTCAGGATGTTCGCCTCAGAATGGCAGAGCATAAAAGTCTTACCCTGTCTATCAATTTTCTTCCTGAAATTGATTCTGCATTTCCATGGCTGCAAGCACGGTTAGCGTCATTTTCAACTCTCTCCCTGTCAAAAATGATGACGGGGATCCTCCCCCGTCTTCTTGCTCAGGCTGTTATTAAATCCGTCTCTCTGTCCCCCGATCAGCAGTGCGGTTCTCTTTCATCCAAAGAATGCGCCCTTCTCCTTCAAGCCCTAACAGCATTCAAAATTCCAATAACAGGAACACTGGGTGCCGAACGTGCGCAAGTTATGTCAGGCGGAATTTCACTGGAAAGTGTTTCCCCTACCACTATGGAAATAAACAATTATCCCGGCCTATTTGCAATTGGTGAAATTCTCGACTGCATCGGTCCATGTGGTGGCTACAATCTCCATTTTGCCGTTGCCAGCGCACTGTGTGCTGCGCAGGCCATTCAGAAAGGAAAAAAATGATTCGCATCCATAATGTCAAAATTCCTCTGGAATATACCGCTCAAGATCTTTTGTCTTCCGCCGCTCATGTTCTTAACATCTCATCAAAACAAATTGAATCTGCTCAGATTTCCCATCGGAGCATCGATGCCCGTAAAAAAAACGCAATTTGCTTTGTAGTTTCTTTAGACCTGGTTCTGAAGCAACAATCCATGGAATCTCAGATTTCCAAAAGACTTTCTCCGCAAATCGGAACCCTTCTTTCCGCCCCGCCTGTTTCTCCGATTCGCCCCCTCAATCATTCCGTTCCCCGGCCTGTTGTCATCGGTTTCGGACCATCCGGTCTGTTTTGCGCTCTTATACTGGCCCAGTCAGGTTTGCGCCCCATTGTTCTGGAGCGTGGAAGGGATGTAGATTCCCGGACTGCAGATGTTGAAAACTACTTTTCCAACGGTGCTCCGGCTTTTTCGCCTGTTTCCAATGTCCAATTTGGTGAAGGGGGTGCCGGAACCTTCTCAGACGGCAAACTGAACAGTGGTATTAAAGACGGGCATGTGAAAACGGTATTGGAAACCTTTGTCCGATTCGGCGCTCCTTCCGATATTCTAATTGATCAAAAACCGCATATAGGAACAGATAAACTTAAAAACGTTGTCAAACAAATGCGGAACCACATCATAGCTTTGGGTGGTGAGGTGCATTTTGAATCTAAAGCTGTTTCCTTCTCTTCCAGTATGAACAAGCTGCAATCTGTTGCATATCAGCATAACGGCGCCACCTACGAACTCCCTTGCGAATGTGCTGTTTTATGTATCGGGCACAGCGCACGCGATACTTTTCAAATGCTTCAAAAGTCAGGCTTTTCTCTTCTGCCCAAACCCTTTTCAATGGGAGTCCGTATTGAACATCCACAGCGCATGATTACAGAATCACAATACGGGCCATTTGCCGGCCATCCTGCATTAGGCGCAGCAGACTATAAGCTTGCCGTCCATCTTTCCAGCGGCCGAAGCGTATATACTTTCTGCATGTGTCCTGGAGGTTCTGTTATCGCAGCCGCCAGTGAGCCCGATACGGTTGTAACAAACGGCATGAGTGTCTATGCTAGGAATGGAGAAAATGCCAACAGTGCCCTTTTGGTCGGAATCGATCCTGTGGATTTTCCGGGGAATGATCCTCTTTCCGGTATGTACTGGCAGCGCGAATTCGAACAAAAAGCCTTCCTTTTAGGTGGGAGTAATGGATGTGCTCCGTGTCAGACCGTCGGAGACTTCCTTGGCCGCCCCCTCTCCGGCCCAAGCGTGACTCCAAGCTACCGTCCTGGCGTATCGTGGTGTAATCTCGAAGCTCTTTACCCTGCCCTGTTTACAGATGCACTTCATGAAGCCCTTCCGCTCATGGGGCATCGACTTCACGGTTTCGATCTCCCGGGGGCTGTTTTAACTGCCCCTGAAACACGTTCTTCTTCTCCCGTTCGCATTCCAAGAGGTCCCGACCTGCAAAGCCCCTTCCTTTCCGGAGTCTATCCCTGCGGTGAAGGGGCCGGATATGCCGGCGGAATTACCAGCGCTGCCGTCGATGGCATTCGGTGTGCAGAAGCGATTCTGGAGAGATATCTGTCATGAAGTATACATTAGATACCATCCCTGTTTGGGATGCCTATAAGAAAAAACCTCCATGCCCTTTCTGCCTGCTGCAAAGCGACTATGAAACTGCTGCTGTTGAAAGCCTCCTGGCTTCTTATATGGAGCCGGATTGCCGAATTGAAACGAATAAGAAGGGGTTTTGCAAACACCATTCAGAGTTGCTTTATCAGTCTCACAACCGTTTAGGCCTTGCCCTTATGATGGAAACACATTTTCAGGCGCTTTCCGAAGAACTTGAGCTTATTAAAAAAGAAAAGCCCCACTTTCAGAACCCGTTTAAATTGAAAAAAAAGAGCTCCCTTTCAGATCAAGTACAAGCTATGTCCAGTCGCTGTTTCCTTTGTGATCAGCTCGATGCTGCCATGCGTCGTTACGCGTATACTGCCGCAAGGCTGTTCTTTGATCAGGAAGAATTCCGCACTGTTTTTAATCAGTCCAATGGAGTATGCCTGAAGCATCTTGGCCTTTTATTGGATGTCTCTTATGAATCGTTGTCACAGGAAGAGTTTTCCCTTTTTTCTCAAGAGCTGCTTGAAGTAACCATCTCTGATCTAAAAAAACTTCAGCATGACTTGCACCTCTTCACACTGCAGTTTGATTATCGCTTCCACAATATTAACGCCCCAAAGGAAGCTATCGAACAGGCACTTCAAAAACGCAATGGTTCAGATCCTTTCACGCCCTCTTTCCCCTCCAATACAGAAGACGATTAAAACACGCAGGGGAACCGTTACGCGGTATCATACTGCTTTGTTCTGTATAATTACTGTATTTATTATTCTATGCATTCCCTGATCTGCCGTTTCACCATTTTCAATCGGCTTTTTCCTCTACGATAAAAGGCTGTCTTACGTTATCATTTCGTAAGACAGCCTTTCTGTTACTTGCTCAAATATTCCTGCAAATCGTCAAGGAGATCGTCCAGATCTTCTAATTTAAAGAGCCAGTCTTCATACTCTTCACTTTCTTCATCCCATGGTTCATCTTCTTCCAGACGTCCGTATGCTTGTTCCGTTTCATGAATGAGAGTTGTGATTTCAGGGGTATTCAGTTTTTCTAGCTCGAGCTTTCTTTCCGGATCTTCCATAGATAAAAGCTGTACAACTGTAATCATCTTATTCCTCCAGAAACTGTTCAATCAACTGCGATGCCTGTAAAAATGGATCTTTTTCCATATCCAGCCAGACCACATCTCCGTGGCGCCGAAACCATGTCATTTGACGCTTTGCAAACTTACGGATGGCCTGAGCTAAACTCTTCAGCATTTCATCTTTATCTGGCATGACACCGGTTAAATACCAGGTCAGATATTTATATTCCAACCCAAGCCCTATCAGAAATTCAGGTGAAACGCCTGAATTGAGCAGCCCTGCAACTTCCTCCAGCATTCCTTCCTGCATCCTTTTCTCCAAGCGTTCCTGGATGCGAACTGCCAATATTTCGCGCGGCCATGTAACACCGATACGGATGCTGTTTACTCTCGGACTTTTTCCCGGCACAACTTCATCCCCGTCGTGAATCCGTTCCAGCATTCGCATCACTCTGTTTCTATTGTTGCGCTCCACTACTACATCCGGTCTCAACTGGATCAGCATTTCATACAGTTTCGGCGTATCGTATGTTTCCAGTTCTGCCCGGTACACAAGATCGGGTTCTTTATCCGAAAGATCATATCCATCCAGGACAGAATCTACATACAGCCCCGTTCCGCCTACGATCATCGGAAGATTTTTTCGCTGTATGATAGCATCAATTTCTTGATACGCAAGGCGCTGAAAATCTGCCATCGAGAAAAATTCTCCCGGATTTCGGATGTCAATGAGATGATGCGGTATACCGTTCATTTCTTCAGGTTTTATTTTTCCGCTTCCCAAATCCAATCCGCGAAACACCTGTCTTGAATCAGCAGAAATAATCTCCCCATGAAACTGTTTCGCCAATTCTATCCCAAGTGCACTCTTTCCGGATGCATTTGTTCCTACAATTGCAATAACCTTTTTTCGGCTTTCCATATTCTGTCCTTAGTCGTCACACGGCTGTGCCCCATTTAAGAACGCACAATAGCATCGGTAAGCTTCATACAAATCAATTTTGCTTATAATCTCCCATGGGGCATGCATCGAAAGAACTGGAATTCCTGAATCAATTACATTCATTCCATATTTTGCACACAAATATGCAATTGTCCCTCCTCCGCCTAAATCCACCCGTCCTAATTCAGCTGTTTGGAAAGATACTTCTCCTTCATCCATAATTCGCCGAATCTGAGCAATGTATTCCGCATTCGCATCATTTGACCCGCTTTTCCCTCGGCTTCCGGTATATTTATTAAAACAAATCCCATGGCCGAGATAGGCCGCATTCTTTTTCTCAAATGCAGAGGCAAAATCCGGATCAAAGCCTGCGCTTACATCGCTTGAGAGCATCCTGCTGTTTGTCAGAGTTCTTCTCAGGGCTATCTCTCCCTGCTCACCAGTAAGTGCCAGCACCTCCGCGGTAATGTTTTCAAAATAATTTGAAGCCATTCCTGTAGCACCAACGCTCCCTATCTCTTCCTTATCTGTAAGCACGGCGCAAAGGGTATATTTCGGAACTCCACGGTAATCCATCAATGCACGCAATGAAGGATAGGCACAGCTTCTGTCATCATGCCCATAGCCTAAAATCATACTGCGGTCCAGTCCCATATCCCGGGCAGCGCCTGCTGGCACAATTTCAAGCTCTGCTGAAAGAAAATCTTCCTCCTCAATGGCATATTTTTCTTTCAGAATGGCTATGATTTTTTCCTTCACAAGCTCTTTTTTCTTATTTCCGTCTTCTTCCGTTTCCTCTATCGGCTCACCGCCAATAATCAGATTTAAATTTTCTCCCTCTATAAGCTTTGCGCCGGTTTGCGTCATTTGCTCCTGTGCTAGATGCGGGAGAAGATCTGAAATACAGAATACCGGGTCTTCCTGATTTTCACCGATATTTAAAACAATCTTCTCTCCATTCTTCTTAACTACGACCCCATGTATTGCCAGCGGAATCGCAACCCATTGATACTTCTTAATTCCCCCATAATAATGAGTATCTAAATACGCCAGTTCCCCGTCTTCATAAAGAGGGTTTTGTTTGATATCAATCCTTGGGGAATCGATATGCGCTCCGAGAATATTCATTCCGGCTGTCATCGGCTCAGTTCCGATAATATATGCAACAATCGATTTATTCATCCAATTCCGATATACTTTATCGCCGGCTTTCAAGGGTTCGCCCGAACGAATGCATGTTTTTAACTCTTTAAATCCAGCCTTCGCCAATGCAGCGCAGCCAAGCTCTGTACATTCTCTTTCAGTTTTTCCCTCTGACAGGAAAGTTTTGTATTCCTCTGAAAACTGTAAAACAGCATCCTTATTCTTTATTTTTTTCCATGCATTAGGTCTTTCCATCTTTCATTTCCTCATTTCTAAATGTATTTTATTAATTGTTTCTTTAAGCCATACCGCGGAGGGCTGTCCAGGTGCGCTTTGTTCCCCTGCATTTCCAAACGTCATACAGCAGTGACACAGCTCTGCGCCGATTCTGCTCAGCACTCCCATCCGCCCCATTGCAATAGCAATGACAGGCCTGCAGTATTTTTTTTCAGCCTCCAAAGCCAGCTCCATTACCCTTAAGACATCTTCTTCTTTTTGCGGCATGCATGCAAATTTGAGTATGGCCGCGCTTCCCGCCCGATCCAGCTTCGAAAAGATCTCCGAGCGTTCCGGCGTTCGGTCAAAAAAATGCATAGAAGCCACGACCGGAATTTTATACTCAGCTGCACAAGCAAGAAGCACATCGTAGGCCGGATGGGATATTTCCAAGTCAATCAGATCGCTTTCCCTTTCAGCCATTAATGCAAGCAGCATATCTCTTTGCTTTTCCCAATGACCGCGCCCTTTTCCTCCTTCTGCCTGGGATCGGTATGTCATCAGCAGTGGAACACCGTTTCTGTTCTCGAATATTCTCATATATTCAGATGCTTTATTGAAATCCGGTTCTTCCAATATACTGTCCAGGCGGAATTCAAGTATGTCTGCACCTTGCTCCAGCGCATGCTTAAATGCAGCTTGAACCTCTTCTACTGTTTTTCCGGACACGGGGATGCATACCTTGGGCTTTCCTGCACCGATCTGTATGCCGGATACGCTTATTACTTCTTTCATCTTGACATAGTACCTTCTGCTGATTATAATATGCAGAGCGCTGATGTGGTGGAATGGCAGACACCGGGGACTTAAAATCCCCTGCCTTAACCGGCGTGCGGGTTCGAGTCCCGCCATCAGCACCAAGCCTGCTTAGCAGGCTGTTTTTTTTTGCGAAAAAGATTATATCACATTATCTTCTTCAAGTGTTTTGGTTCATGAACTTTTCCCTCAGTTCACCAAATTCACCTTGTCTTTTCTCTCAATTCCGTAAAACGCATTAAAAAAGGGATTCGATTCCGAATCCCTTTTGCAAATTACAGCTTCTTATTTAACTTTCATTTGCTTTTACAAGCATGAGCCCTTCTGTTTCTCATTTTCCGGCGGCTGCATTCGCACCTGCAATTCGTCCAAATACACAGAAATCAACGATTGCATTCCCGCCAAGACGGTTAGCGCCATGGAAATTACCTGTAATTTCTCCCGCACAATACAGGCCTTCAATAATAGAACCATCAGCTCTAAGCGGATGTGTATCTACATCAATATTGACACCGCCCATAGTGTGATGTGCAGCAGGCTTCCGCGGATAGGCATACCAAGGACCTGTTTTGAGTTCTTTGGTCCAGGTAATTCTGCCGAGCGGATCCTGCGCCTCCCCGCGTACGTAACTGTTAAACAGGTCCACCGTATGCTGCAGAGTTGCAGGATCCATTTCCAAAATCTCTGCCAGTCCTTCAAGGGTTTCTGCCTGTACATATCCAGCAAGGTGATTATCCAGGTAATATGCTACTGTTTTGTCTCCCAATGTTTTTCCTGTAGCCGGATCCGGCACAGCATCTGCACTGAACAGCTGGTACATCAGCCCCTCAGGCTGAGCAATGATGGCCAGGGACATCTCGTCTCTGCGGCCATCTTCTCTTACAAAGCGCTCACCATTTTTATTGATATAACAGCTTGCGCTATAGGTCAAAGTGATGTCGCTCGTAGCCCCTGTCCATGGATTGGCATAAGGCAGCAGCTGAATTTGGTCCATATTGATCAATTCCGCCCCTACTGCCTCTGCCATACGCAGGCCATCTCCGGTTACCCCAGGCATATTGGTCGTAATTACTTTTGCGGAGAGGTCCGGCCATTTGTCGCTTGTACAGTATTTCATGCGCATTTCCACATTGCCTGCAAAACCGCCCGTCGCCAATACAACGCCCTTATTTGCATGCAAGACAACCTTATGACCATCTTTGGCAACCGCATTAACGCCAATTACTTTACCGCTTTCATCCTGAATCAGGCTTTCTGCAGTTGTATTCATCAGCGCAGTATACAGATCTGTGCGGGTTTTCAGCGTATCTTGGAAAGCTTTAAAATATCCCGTTCCGTTGGGCATGACTGAGGTATGTGTACGCATGTAAAGAGAGCCGCTGGCAGAGTTAATGACAGGGGCAAATTCCATTCCCATCCCTTCAAGCCACTTCAATGTAGGATAGGCCCGCTCCGCATAGAAAAGCAGATGATCGAGCATTCCAACCTTGTCTCCGCCATTCCATGTCTGCAATGCAAACCATTCAGGGCTGTCAAAAACATGCTTATCTGTTTTTTTGTACTCTTCAAACTGCTTGCGAACCGTTTCCTGTACCTGCTTATGAAGGTCATCTACAGGTTCTTCGGCAAGAGCTTCTTCAACCAGCGGATCAAGGCTGGAAGTAATGTCCGCGTAATCCTGCAGTTCAGGGTCCGGGCAGTTAAATATGCCGCCAGAGACTATAGAATTTCCGCCAAAGAATCCCATTTTTTCAACCAGAATAACCGACGCGCCAGCTTCTGTCGCGGAAAGGGTCGCTGCCAATCCGGCTCCGCCGCCACCGACTACAATAACGTCCGCTGTCAGTTCTTCATCCGCGGGCACTTCTTTTTCAATTTTCTTGCTGAATTGGTCTGCATCAGCACCGGCTAATTCCAGCGCAGCTTTAACGCCGTTCAGTATCGCTCTGCTTGAAATTGAAACGCCGCTGACTACATCAACTTCTACAGACTGATTTTCCACAACTGCTGCCGGGATCTGGGCAATAGGCCAGTCGATCAGTCCGGGAGTTTCCACATTTGCAAGTACTTTTACATCCGTTATTGCATCTTCTGAAACGGTGATCTGGACCGTCATGGGGCCATGCATTCCAGGAACTGTTGCTTCATATGTTCCTGCTGTCATAGCCTGGGCACCAATTGACATTACAACCAACATGAGTGCAATGATCAAAGTGAGGCATTTTTTCATGGTCTTTCCTCCTTTTTTCATCTGCATTTGCAGATTGACTTGTCCCAAGTTTAACAAATTCATCCTATAAATACCAATATAAAAAGGTAATCAATCCTCATATTCATTCCTTCAATGCATGAAAAAGCTTTTCCTTATTTTCAATCAGTTCAAAGCACGCCCGTGCTGCAGGATTCATGGCATTCTCTCTAATCACAAACACATATCCCTTGGGCGGCAGATCAATAAGCTTCACAACATGCATGTTTTCATTCTCTGCATATGCAAATGCCTGCGTGCTGATACTCACTGCCCCATGTTGCATGATAAGAGCTTCGACATCCCCAAGTTTCTTTCCATAGCCTATAATATTAGGATCAAACCCTGCTGCCTTGCACGCTTGAAGCTGCCATGAAAATACTTCCGGGAGCTCTTTGGGATCGTAAAATACAAATCGGCTATTCCTAAACTCACTAAGGCAGGCATCCTTTCTTTCAAATAAAGGATGCTCATTGGGAACCATCATACAGGAAGACAATACACTGTAAACGCATTTTCGACAATTTGACATGTCTGCAGCAACGCATTCCGGCAGAATGATGCAGTCTAATTCACCGCTCATTAATCGTTCTTTGATTTCCGGTGCAGACCCATATACGGTTTCAAGCGCGATTCTTTCGTCTATGAATTTCACCTCGGCACTATCTGCCGAATTTCGGAAATCTTTTAACATTCCGTATGCAATATATCCCACGGTTACCGTACGCAGGTTTTCTCTTGCAGCTCTTCGGACACGCAGAAGAATGGAATCGCTTTCTTGAATCAGTCGTCTTGCTTCTGCCAGCATGACCTCCCCCGCAGGAGTCAAGCGAATCACTTTTCGATTTGACCTTTCAAGAAGCGCACACCCTGCCTGCGCTTCAAGCTTTGATATTGCTCTGCTTAGTGCGGACTGACTTATAAAGCAGGCCTTCGCTGCCTCTGTATAGCTTTTTTCTTCATTCAATGCAATGAAATACCGAAGCATGTCTAGCGTCATTCTATATTCCCTCCATAGAAAAAAGGCCGTCAACTTTGGCGGCCTCAGTTATGGTTTTTATTCAATCGCTGCAGCAGGACAGCAATTGTACCCAGGAGCAAAATGCAAACTCCACCGATTGCGATATAGAGCCATGTGTTGTCTTTTTTCACGGGAGCATCCCCAAGAGGAGACGCACTCTGCATGACTCGGGTTCCCCGCACAAGCAGCCGATGGCTGTTAATTCCATAGGGTGTGCATGTTACAAGCGTAACCAGATCTTTATCGCTTTCCGGAAGAAGATACTGTGTTTCACTGGGCTCAACAACAAGAATTTGGTCGACCTGATACAGCAGGTCATCATCCAGAATATGAAGAGTAAACGTATCTCCAACTTCTACCTTAACCAGATCGGTAAACAGCCGGGCGCTTGGAAGTCCATTATGTCCGGCCAGTGCGCAATGCGTTCCGAGTCCTCCAATCGGCAGCGAAGTATTTTCAACATGTCCCACTCCCATTCTCAGGACATCAGAACGGGTTGTATGAAAGATAGGCAGATGTATTCCCGCTTTGGGAATATCAATACTCCCCATTATTCCATCTCCTGCAGGATTTAAAACATCCATATAGGCATCATCTGCTTCCTTATTGGAAGAAAAAGCATCCGAAATTCCACCTTGCAGCGACATATTATACCGTTGAGCCGCAGCAAGTATTCTCTTTTTTTCAAGTGCTTCCATTGCTCTCAGGGTTTCGCCATTTTTTTCCATAGCCCTGTTATTCCATATTTGAGTAATCTGATTGCTTACAAATGGATATAGCATCAGCCCAATACCTAAGAGCAAAATAACAAAAATCAGGATATTTATAAGCTTTCTCATTGGTACTTCCTAAAAATCATATTTCGCCTGTTCTGCCTTCCTGTCACAATCATCATGATGATAATCAGAATGAGCAGCAACGGAAGCGCAAGCGCCGCCGCAACAATGCGCGTATCAATCTGAGCGGCATCTGCAACGACTCTGATCGCAACGGATTCGACCAGATTTTCAATTCTGTGGCCTCGGACCAGCATACGATGTGTATTGATTCCATACGGAGTACATGTAACAAGCGTAACATAATCCTGTTCTGGATCAATTGCAAGAGCTGAAAGATCATACGGCTCAACGATCAGAACCTGATCTACTTCATATGTCATGATTTCATCCAAAACACGGATAATAAATATATCTCCAAGCTCCATTTTGTCCAGATCTGTAAAAAGCTTTGCACTCGGCAAACCTCTATGTCCGGATACGACGCAATGCCGGCCAATTCCGCCTGTAGGCAGACTGCTTCCCTCTATGTGGCCAATAGCAATCTGCAGCACAGACTCATCCGTTCCATGGTAAATTGGAAGGGACACATTGATATCGGGAATTTCAATATACCCCATAATGCCGGTGCCGCCGATATTCAGCAGAGAATTATACTGTTCAGTATCTTCTGGCTGCGGCATCCAACGGTTTTCTTCTGTTCCAAGCTCTTCATTATAGGCTGCAGCGGCTTCCCATTCTTTGGTATAGTCTTCTTTTGTAACGCCAGCCACAGCTTCTGTATAAGATGCAATGGCGCGGCTTTGGTGCAGGCTGTTCCAATAATCACTGAATGACGGATACAGCAGGATGCCCACTCCTAAAAAGAAAACCAGAAAAAGAAAAATGGTGGAAAGATGCTTCCTCATTTTTTCTGTTAACTGTCCTTTCAAACACCAGTCGATATATGACCTTTACATTATGTCATAGAATTATAGCATAGAATATCCTCCAAAGACAATAAAATGTACAAGATCAATGTTTCCCATCCTGTCCTAAACTTTGTTTTTCTCCTCTGCTCTTCCACACTTTCATAAATTGACCGCATTCCTCACTTTAAAGTCCCTTTGCCATATAAAAAAACGCTTCAGATGAGTTCTTCATCCAAAGCGCATCGCAGATATAATCAGAACGTAATATCCTTGTTCTTGGATACTTTCATAAAGATAAGCATTGATGTAATGGTAAGCACATTCAAAATTGTCGCTAGCGCAGCAGCAGGCCCGTCTGAGCCGCGCGTTACCTGTGCATATATAGCCAGGGTCAGCGTAATTGTTTTCCTGTTGTATAGAATGACGCCGGTCGAAAGCTCGGTAATAATCGTCACCCAGCTCAAAATTGCACCGCTCAGAATGCCATTTCGCATCATTGGCACTGTAGCCTTAAAGAACGCTTCCAGTTTGGTGCAGCCAAGCGAAATTGCCGCTTCCTCCACAGTGATAGGAATCTGCTGCAATACTGCAACAGAGGACCGTATCGTGTACGGAATACGCCGAATACACAGCGCAACGATCATGATAAACATCGTTCCGGTTAAAACCAACGGCTGCTTGTTGAAAGCAACAACCAAAGCGATTCCAACAACGGAGCCGGGAATAATGTAGGGAATCATGGAAGCAGTATCAATGACATCATTCATCTTGCTTCTTCTGCGGACAACCAAATAAGCTATGAGAATCGCCATCAGGACAACAGCTGCCAGGGCCAGGATTCCTATGAGGAAAGTATTCTTGATCTCCAATGGCAAATCACGGGCTACTTTCTGATAGCTTCCAAGGCCGTATCCCTTTGTAAATATTTTTCCGCTGGTATTTCGAAAGCTGCAATACATAACATAGAGTTGAGGCATAAACGCAAGGAACACTACCAAATAGGAAAATAAATGAATAAGCACTCCCTTTATTCCCCTGCAGGGCTTCCGCTCAATGGGATGCAATGCATTCATATGAAATTCAAACTTATTGCTCGCCCATTTTTGAACCAGAAAAATAATGGCTGTAATAAAGATCGCAATTACGGAAACAGCTGCTGCAAAATTATGATCCGTGCCTGTTTCGCCAAAGTACTCGTTATATATAATAACCGGAAATGTTTGGAAGCCCCGTCCAATCAGCAGCGGTGTCCCATAATCTGCAAAAGCACGCATGAATACAAGCAGCGCAGCTGCAAGGATTGTAGGCATGCACAGAGGAATAATCATTTTAAAGAATCGACGCACTCCCCCAACGCCCATATTCTGAGCCGCCTCCAGAAGAGAACTGTCTACATTTTTAAGTGCGCCTGATACGAGCATGAAGACCAACGGATAGAGCTGAAGGGACAGCACGATCACAATTCCGCGAAATCCGTAAATGGTCGGCGGTTTATGTCCAATGATAGAGGCTATGAAACGGGTGATCAGGCCATTATTTCCTCGAAGCTGAACCCATGCATAGGCACCTATAAACGGTGCACTCATACAGCATAGAATTATAATGATCTGTATCAAGTTCTTCCCTTTGATATCATAAACAATATAAAAATACGCCAGAGGTACTCCGATAATAAGTGAAACAATGGTTGCTGCAATAGATAGCTCAAAGGAGTGCAGCAATGTTATCCCGTAGTACGAATTGGAAAAGAACTTGACAAAGTACTCTCCTGTAAGATGCCCCTCCTTGGTCACCGACTCCACAAGAAGACGGAACAATGGATAGATCAAAAACAGGGCGTACAGCGCCAAGATTGTCAAAGAGAGAATGGTCCAAATGTCCATCCGCTTTTTCTGCGCTGCCATGTTCATCCTTCTTTCTTATCGTTCTCAACACCTGTCAGGATATTGTCGCTTCCGTCTGCTGTCAGCACATTTATTTTTTCTTTCTTGACTGCAAGGCTGACTTGCATCCCCTTGGGTAGAATTGAATCAATCTGGCTTTCCTGAACAATTTCCGCTTTAAGCCCCGCCTGTGTAGTGACAAAATAATGCGTATTCAGTCCAAGAAATACGCTGTCATCTATTCTTGCACGTATTCCTTCCCCTTGCTGACTGATCACAAACTCTTCAGGGCGAACAGAAATCTTAACCTTCTGATTCTTCCTGTATTTCTCCTGTACATGATCAATATTGACTTTGTATCCTCCCTCAAAAACGAGCTGCAGTTCGTTGCCTTCCCGGACTAATTCACCTTCAAGAATATTCGTGCGTCCAATAAATGAAGCAACAAATAGGTTCGCTGGTCTCTGATACAGCGCCTTCGGTGTCCCAATCTGCTGAATTTCTCCTAAATTCATAACTGCAATCCGATCAGAAACCGCCATGGCTTCTTCCTGATCATGGGTTACATATACCGTTGTTATTCCAACAGAATTCTGAATTTCCTTAATAACCGTCCTCATCTCCACCCGCAGCTTGGCATCCAGATTGGATAACGGCTCATCCATAAGCAGTACATCCGGCTGTATCACCAGTGCTCTTGCAAGTGCGACCCGCTGCTGCTGTCCACCGGACAGCCTGTCCGGCATGCGGTCTGCATATTCATCTATATGCATGAGCTTCATAAATTTATCTGTCTGTGCAACCACCTGGTCTTTGGGCAGCTTTCTCTCCTTCAGGCCAAACGCAACATTATTTCGTACAGAAAGATGTGGAAAAATGGCGTAATTCTGAAAAACCATACCAATATTGCGCTTTGCAGGATCTAAATCGTTAATTCGTTTATCGTTAAAATAGATATCTCCGCCTTCAATGCTGTTAAACCCTGCAATCATTCGGAGCAATGTTGTCTTTCCACATCCGGAAGGCCCGAGCAATGTAAAAAATTCTCCTTCATGAATATCGACGCTTAAATCTGGAATAACCGTGTTATTGCCATATTTTTTTACGGCATTTTTAACCTTAATATTCACACTCATACCTGTGTGACTCCTCTCTGTCAGGGATTATCCCGGTTTATTCACTAAAAAACGGGCTGATCAGACGATCAGCCCGACGGACTATCTTTTTTTACTCTATGCTGAAGCGCTTACCGCTTATCGCGGATTTCAGCATAGCGGGCCTGCCATTCGGTCTTATGCTCAGCACAGAAAGGAATATCTTCATATACAACATTGATCTCGCTGAACGGCTTCATAAACTCATTGCCGAGCGGCAGCTTGGAGTTTACCGCACGAGTGGTCAGACTTGCGTAAATGCTCTGCCCTTCATCAGAAAGCTGGAAATCAATAAACTTTTTCGCGTTTTCTTCATGCGGGGCACCTTTGACAATCGCAGTCGCTGCAGGCAGCCATACCGCACCTTCTGCAGGATATACTACTGAAACATCTGCACCGGAAGCCAGCATTTGGATGCAGGGGTCCTCATAGGACACGCCAACTACATACTCACCGTCAGCAACGCCCTTATAAATCGCAGAAGAAGAATCAAGCTGAATGCCATCCAGCTGTTCAACGAACTTCTCGATAAATTCCCATGCTTTCTCGTCATACGGCTCGTCTCCCATGACGAGGAGCATGTTCGTCAATTCGGCCCAAGCAGAGGAGGATTTAGTAGGATCGCCGGAAGCAATCTTTCCTTTCAGAGCAGGATTCAGCAGATCCGCATAGCCCTTGATTTCAACGCCAAGCTCAGCTGCCAGTTCGTTATTTACGATCAGCGCACCGGATCCAGAAAGATTGGAGTTGGAATAGGCCTTAATCTCGCCCTGACGGTATCCTTCATCAATGAGTGCCTCATTGGGAGAAGTATAATCAGCCCACAGATCGGGATGCTGAACATAAACACCATAGTTCATTCCACCCCACATCACATCTGCCTGAGGGTTATCTTTTTCAGAATCAATACGGGTTACACACTCACCTGTTCCCATGGACAGAAGCTCAACCTTGATTCCCGTTGCCTCTTCAAATGCAGGAATAATATTGTCAACTTCAGTATCAGAGTTTGGAGAATACACCACAAGGACATCTTCTGCCAAAGCCAAACATGCGCACATCATCATGGCCACAGACAGAGCAAGGCATACCAACTTTTTCATAATAATTACTCCTTTCTCTTTTAAGAGATTCCTGATTGACAATATTATAAGGCATTCTATCCAAATTGACAATCTGTATTTCCGCTTTTCGTACAAATATTATTCTGAACTGGACTCTTCTTTTTATACAGAGCTTTCTATTTTAGAAAAAAATGCTTTCCCTGATTTACCATTATTTTTTCGTGAAATGCTGAAGCCGTTCAATAAGAGTATCCAGTTCAAGTTCATTTTCTTCTACAACTTCAATATTTAATTCCTGCGCTCTGCGCAGCATTACTCTTCTTGTCTTTCCAACATTCCCCGCAGTAACAATCATAGCCCTTGAGCTTTTCCCTCCAAAGCGATCCCGCAATATAGCCAGTTCATTCAGCGCTTCTGTATGTATTCCTGATGTTTTGCAGGAAATAAAAATCGGTTCTACCCCTCGTACCGCCATTACATCTATTTCATTTGTTACATTATCCCGTCCTTCACTTTGACGGTCCCAGGCGACAACCGCACTCAGCACAACATCATCAAACAGCTTTGAACTCAGGCATGCCCTGTAAACCTGCAATTCCAGCACTGAACCAACATCACGCAACCAGAATCGTATTACTTCATCCGGAAATACAAATGAAACCTCTTTTTCTGAAATATGCAGGTCCTGTATTAATTTTTTCTCTTCAAGCGCATGAAAAAAGGGTTCATCTGCAGTGACATAGCGATTATCCGCTTTAACTCTTCTGGGACCATATGCACCACAGTTCCGATCTTCCGCCTGGGAAATGCGTTGGATATAGGTTATTTGTCTGTTCCAGATCGTGCGGAATTGTGAATATACGGAGAAGAGACTCCCTATCTCCTCCATACGATCCTTCAGCCTTTCATTATCTTCTCTTCCAGGAAGCAGTTCCCCTCCGGCCATCAAAAAACAGGACCGGGCATCTAATTTTACCGAACATAGCAGATTTCTGGCAAAGGGAGCATTCTGGATTTCGAAAAAAGCATTCTTTTTCCAGCTGTATGTAAAAACAGGAACTTCCCCCGCTACCGCGCCTGCCGCAAACAGCGCTGCATCTGAACCGCCTGAAATATCAAATGCACACTCTTCATGTGTGCTTAAAATCTGCTGAAGTGTTTTTTTTACTTTTTGCGCATCCAATAGACTGGCTTCCATGAACGTCAGTTTCACTTCACAGTTCCGTGCCTTAAAATACTCTATCAGCGAATTTTTCCATGCCCGGTTTCGCATCATTTCGGGCGGGCAAACCAGGATCGTCTCTTCCGGATGCATCATTTCCGTTCCAAGAACATTTTCAATGGGACGCTCATCGTATAGTTCTATCAGTGTTTTCATGGCCTTTTCCTTCTCTGTCCCTGTTTTGATTTCAGGATGGCATTGTTCCCCCGCCAAACTCAGTCGGCATTCCCGGTTTGAGTTTATCCCTGACGCGGACTCGGAATGCATTTACATCCTCTATCGTGATGCTTCCAACCTGTTTTACAAGCCAGGCCTTTACCGCAGCCTCCAACGTTTCCGGATCCTCCATCCTTTTCTGCTCTGCCGATTTGTCCTCTTCAGATGTGTTTCCAAAGTGGTCTGCCGCCTTATGGGCCAAATCGTCGATCATAGCTGTAACTGCCATCTTAACTTCTGCACCGGCACGTCCGGCATATTCATCAAGTGTCCCTGAAAGCCCCTCTTCAATATCAATTGTTGTTCCGACCGTCTTCGGTGTAATCTGAATTTTTAGCATACTGTTCCTTCTCTCATCATAGTATGATTTCCGCCCTGCTGCCGCCCCCGGGAACCTTTGTGACCAGAATCTGACGGTCCAGTTCTCTTCGCAGTTCAGCTACATGGGATATGATTCCAACCAGCCTGTTTCCTTCCGTAAGGGACTGCAGTGCAGCCATTGCTTTTTCCAAAGCATCTTCATCCAATGACCCAAATCCTTCATCCACAAACAGTGCATCCATTTGAACACCCGATGCCTGGCAGGATATTTCTTCTGAAAGTCCCAGAGCCAATGCAAGCGAAGCGAGAAAGGATTCGCCGCCCGACAGGGTCTGAACCCCTCTGGTGCTCCCGTTCCAATGATCGATCACATCCATTTCCAATCCGGATTGACTTCTCTGGTTGACAGGGGTTCTGCGCCTGACAAGTTCATATTGATTATCCGTCATCCGAAGAAAATGCAGATTGGCACGCTGAAGAATTTCATCGAAAAATGTAGTCTGAACGTACGTTTCCAGCATGATCTTTTCTTTTCCGCTGATGGTTCCCCCTGCGGTTTGGTACAGACTCTGCATCCATCTCCATCTGTTATCAAATAAAGAGAGCTGCTCTGCTTTTTCTTGCAGCCGTTTCATGGCCCTATTGTTCTGCGATATTCTCATCTGTACTTTCTGCCTGGCATCTGCAATTGCATTTTTCTCAGACGCATTTTGATTCAAAGACGTTTGTATATCATTTTTATTCCCATCCATTCGGTCTGCAAGCAGCCCTGAAAGCTCGGTGATTCTTGCTTTCAGATTGTTTTCCTGAAGCCGGGCGCTATCAAATGCCGTTTTTGTCGTTTCTGCCGTTCTTCGAATCGTATCATTTTCTGACTCGAGCTGAATTTTAATACTGAGCGCTTCGGCTTTGGATTTATAGTTCAGCTTCGCACGTATTTCTTTCCCTTCTCTTATGATTTCATTCATCCGGGCTTCATCGCGGGCCAGCTGTTCTTTCCCTTCCGTCAGCTTCTGAAGCATGGAATGCTCTTTTTCTTCCTGCTGCGGAATGACTTGTTCCAGCACACTCCTTCTTTTATTCTGCGCTTCCAGTTTAAGCATTTCCTCTTTGTTCTGTTCGCTTTCGCCGGATACGCGCAGCTGCTCAGCGCTTAAATAGGCAACAATATCCTCTGGAACCGTTCCAAAGTAACTGTCCATCTGCCTTTCCAGCGACTCTCTGGCACTTTTTATTTCGCCAAGCACAGCCGCCGTCTCATTTGCACACGTATTTGCATCTGAGCGGGCCTCCTCAGCCTTTTTTTCTGCCGCTTTCACCTGCAGCTCTGTTGGTGCATCCACGGACGCACTCGCCAATTGAGGATGGATTCGGCTTCCGCATACCGGACAGGGCTCCCCGTCAGCCAGCTGACTCGCCATCAGACCGGCCTGTTCCAGGTTAAAAGTATGCCTCATGTTTTCTGCGCGTTTTCTTTCCTCGGCCGCCCTGCTTTCTGCCATTTTCAGTTTATCCTGCTGCGCCGTCAGCCTTCTTTGCAGGTTTTCAATCCTGCCGGCCTCGCTTTGAAAGCCTTCAATTCTTTTTTTTCGCTGTTCCAGTTCATTTCCGCGTGCCTTGATTTTTTCAAGCGCGCTTCCGGTTTC